>Ga0180437_10000058_pt1 | contig 240872 bp, 178 predicted proteins | sample SS_ome_4_FD_132410 | JGI IMG/M metagenome (GOLD analysis project Ga0180437, IMG submission 132410) | Hypersaline lake sediment archaeal communities from the Salton Sea, California, USA - SS_3_D_1 metaG | ecosystem: Environmental > Aquatic > Non-marine Saline and Alkaline > Hypersaline >...
TGCGATCGCCGGCACGAGTATGGGTGGGCTTGTCGGTGGCCTCTACTCCATCGGCTATACACCCGACATGCTGGAAGAACTGGCGGTCGAGCAGGATTGGGAGGCGCTGTTCACCGACAGCTACGACCGACGCAGCCGGACGATCGAGAGCAAGCTCGCCGGGCAGCACCTGCTCGAGCTGCCGATTCGCGGGCGACGTCCGGAACTTCCCGCCGGTCTCGTCGCCGGCCAGCGTATCTCGCAGCTAGTCACCGGACTCACCTGGCCGGCCCACGAGCTGCGAGACTTTCGCGCTCTCCCGATCCCCTTCGTGGCGCTGGCTACCGACCTCGAGACCGGCGATGCCGTGTCCCTCGATACCGGCTTCTTGCCGCAGGCCATGCGGGCGAGCATCTCGATCCCCACCGTGTTCGCACCGGTCTGGATCGGGGATCGGCTGATGGTGGACGGCGGTCTGTCGCGCAATCTGCCGGCACAAGACGTCGCCGACCTCGGCGCCGACATCATCGTCTGTGTCGATGTGTCCGACCCGCTCGTCTCCGCCGACAGCATCCGCACACTGCTCGACGTGTTGGACCAGTCCATGTCGTTTCGTGCCGCCGCCTCCACCCAAGAGCAGCGTCAGCTGTGCGACGTGATCATCGAGCCGGACATCGAAGACCTCTCGGCCATAGCCTTCGACCGGGCCGCCGAGTGGGTCGCGCGCGGCGAAGCGGCCGCCCGTCAAGCTCTGCCGCAGATACTCGCCCTGGCCGGCGAAGCGCGTGCCCGCGGCTCCCGGCACGTGCCGCTGGCGCCCATCGATTCGACCTACGTAGACGAGCTGGTGCTGGAGGGCCTGGATCGGGCGCCGAGAAACTCCGTCGCGAGATCGCTCAACCTCCAGGTGCCGGGCTGGGTGACGCGAGAGGAAGTGGACGAGGCGATCGGCAGGGCGTACAACAGTGGGCTCTTCGCCAGTGTGACGTACCGGCTCGATTCCGTACAGCGCGCAGATAGGACGGTCCGCACACTCGTCGTACGGTTCGAGGAGGAGAAACGTGACAGGCTCGGCTTCAGCTTCCGCTACGAAACGCGCTACAAAGCCTCGATATTGATGTCGACGACCCTGCGCAACCTACTGCAGTACGGGTCCGTCACGCGGCTCGACCTGCGATTCGGACAGCAGATCCGAATCGGCGGGCGGTACTTCCGGCGGTCCGGTCCGGGAAACGTGCTGAGCCTGGCCGCCCAAGGTGCATGGATCGAAGCACCACTCGACATCTACGACGACGGCCGTCGCGTCGCCGAAGTACGGGTCGACGTGCTCGAAATGTCGGGATTCGTCGGGATGGCACTTGGCAACACGGCGCTCGCCGGCCTCCGCGTGAAAGGCGAGTTCGCACACAGCAAATCGGCAATTACGGCGGATGCATTCGACGAGAAGGACACGTTCTACACACTGGCGGCTGTGCTACGCGCCGATACACACGACCGCGATGTCTTTCCGACCCGCGGGCTCGGGCTACTGCTCAAGACCGAATGGGCTGACCGCTCGATAGGAAGTGGTCGCAGCTTCTCGCATAATGTGCTCGATGCCGACGTCTACATACCGGTCCATCGGTATGTCTCACTGATCGCCCGCGCAACGCTCGGCAACTCGTCCGGCGGCGACGACCTGCCAACCCACTACCTCTTCTTCCTCGGCGGATCGAGCCCCTACTTCGCCTTCCCCGACCGACAGTTTCCGTTCTTCGGCCTGGAAACACAAGAAAGCAGGGGCAGACATGTTCAGAGCTTCCAGCTCGGCCTGCAACTCCAGTTCGCGGGACCCTTCTTCGCGATCCTACGGCTGAACGCCGGCGACACGCTCGACCGCTGGGACTTCCAACCCGACCGCTACTCGACCGGCTACGGCCTCACGCTCGGTCTGCGAACCCCATTCGGGCCGATAACCGCGACGGTCGCCGAAACGACCCTGGCGCAGTGGCCCGACTTCTCCGTCGATCTCGGCTATCACTTCTAACGTCGCACAATGAAGCCATGCGACCGTCGAAGCGTCCGGCGGCCGAGAGCCTGGCCTTCGGTGTGTGAGCGATGTTACCTTTATACCCCGCCCCCGCGACTCCCTTGCAGATCAGGCGCCCGGGCAGCATCCGTGGCGCGACCGAGCGCGGGCTCGCGTCCCACTTCTTCCGTCTGAGCGGCTCAGTTAACCGTGCGCGGAATGCAAAGCGTCACAGGAGAAAGCAGGGGGGACATGACAACGTCGTACGCACCCACGCGCAACTTGACGGACAAGGTGTTGGCCCTGGCCGGGCTGGCGGTCGTCGTGTTAGAGATCTACGTCCTGGTCGACTCGCCGCTTCACGTCCTCATCCTGGCCTTCGGCGTCCTGCTGATCTATGTGGGGACCTGGCGACTGGTCGGTCGGCTGCTGCACCGGCGCATGAACAGGATCCTCCGCGACGAGATAGACACGTTCATCACGCTGGCGCGTAGTCTCTATAGCTACAGAACCAACAGCGACGCCGCGCGAGTTCATCAAACGAAGGCGGCACTGCGAGAATCGGTCGAGCGGATCATCACGGCCGCTTCCAAATACCAGGACCAGTCTGAAAAATAGGCCTGTCGGCGCGAGCGCCACCCACCAGGCTATCCTACAGGGTCCGACCGACTGCCGCCGCCAGCGGACGCAGCTCATCCATCAGCCGGTCGAACTGCTCGAGTCTGAGCGATTGTGCGCCGTCGGAGACGGCGCGCTCGGGATTCGGGTGCACCTCCACGATGATGGCATCGGCGCCCGCGGCCACCGCGGCCTTGGCCATAGGTATCACGTGATCGCGAACGCCCGTCCCGTGGCTGGGATCGACGACCACCGGCAGGTGGCTGCGCGCTTTCACCGCCGGCACGGCGCTGAGATCCAAGGTGTTACGCGTCGCCCGCTCGAAAGTACGGATGCCGCGTTCGCAGAGCAGAATCTCGGAGTTGCCGCAGGCGGCGATGTACTCGGCGGCGGCGAGCCACTCCTCGAGTGTCGCCGCCGGCCCTCGCTTCAGCATGACCGGTCGGCGCGAGCGGCCGAGCTCACGTAGTAGTGTGAAGTTCTGCATGTTGCGGGCACCCACCTGCATGATGTCGCAGTAGTGCACGGCGAGGGGAATCTGTGATGGCTCCATGACCTCGCTGATCGTCAACAGGCCGTTCGCCGCAGCCGCCTGGCGCAACAGGTAGAGCCCCTCCTCGCCGAGGCCCTGAAAGGCGTAGGGGCTGGTGCGCGGCTTGTAGGCGCCGCCGCGCAGGATGTGCGCCCCCGCGGCGGCGACCGAGGCTGCCACCCGATTTACCGTTTCGGGATCCTCAACCGAACAGGGTCCCGCCATCACTGCCAATCGCTCGCCCCCGACCACAACGCCGCCTCCAACATCGATCTCCGAGTCCTCTGCCTGAAATGCACGGCTGACGAGACGGTACTCCGAGCCGTCGACGGAGACCTCGGCGATGCCGGTCAGCCCGTCGAGCAGATCGGGCGTGGGAGCCCGACCGGCGCCCGACACTCCGAGCACGACACGTTCCATGCCAGAGCGACGGACGCTGAACCCCGCCCGGGTGACACGCTCGACCACGTCGGCGATCTGGCCTGCGCTGGCCTTTGCTTCCATCACGACGATCACGTCCTAGCCTCCCTGTGCTGCGTTCCTGCCCGGCGAATGCCGCGCACCAAATCCTCCGCCATTCTCCGCACTGCTCCCACCGCCGCCTCGCGTGACCCTGCCTCCGCAGCCTCACGGACCAAGGCGCTCCCGACTATGACGCCGTCGGCGACTTCGGCCACCCGCTCGGCATCGGCCGCCGTGCTAACGCCGAAGCCCACCGCCACCGGCACTGCGCTGAACCGCCGCGCCCGCTCCACCTGTTCTCGCAGGTCGCCGCCCACACCACCCTGCGGGCCCGTGACGCCGTGACGGCTGACCAGGTAGAAGAAGCCGGTCGACGCCCGCGCCGCCACGGCCAGCCGCTCGTCAGGCGTGTCCGGCGCTCCAAGGTAGACGGTATCGAGGCCGGCTGTTGCCGCCGTGGCGCGCAGGTCCTCGCCGTCCTCCGGCAGCAGGTCGGGCACCAGGATTCCACTCGCTCCCGCCTGCGCCGCGTCTCTGCAGAACTCAGTCGATCCGTAGGCCAACACCGGGTTGAGAGCGGTCATCAACACGATCGGCAAGCCGGACTCGCCGGCGATACGAGGCAACCGCTCCAGAACCCTCCTCACGCTGACACCGCCTGCAAGTGCCCGCGTGTACGCCGCCTGAATGATCGGACCGTCGGCCAACGGATCACTGAACGGGATCCCCAGCTCCAGCACGTCCGCGCCCGCATCTCTCAGGACCCCGGCGAGCGCAACGGTCGCCTCGAGATCGGGATCGCCCGCGGCAAGGTAAGCGATGAGTGCCGCCCTGCCCTCAGCGCGACACCGCTCGAACGCCCCCGCGATACTTTTCCCCTTCACCCCAGCCTCTCCATCTCCATCTCCCTCTCCCTCTCCCTCTCCATCCCCCTCTCCATCTCCATCGCCATCCCCATCGCCATCGTCATCGCCCCCGAACCACATCCTTGTCACCCCTACCCGAGAGGTTGACGAGCAACATCCCATCCGGCCCCAGCTCGCGCCCCCTCCGGAGTGCGTAAGCCAGCGCGTGACTCGACTCGAGCGCCGGGATGATGCCTTCAGTCTTCGCCAGGGCCGCGTAGGCGTCCATGGCTTCATCGTCGGTGACCGCGAGGTACCGCGCCCGGCCCGTCTCACGCAGCCACACGTGCTCCGGCCCGACGCCCGGATAGTCGAGGCCCGCCGCGATCGAGTGCGTGGGCGCCACCTGACCGTCTTCATCCTGGAGGATATAAGAGCGCGAGCCGTGCAGTACGCCCGCTCTGCCGGCGACCAGCGAGGCGGAGTGCCGCTCTGTGCCGAGCCCTTGCCCGCCAGCCTCCACGCCCACCATCGGCACGCCGTCATCGATGAACGGATAGAACAATCCAATGGCGTTGCTACCGCCACCCACGCAGGCAATCAGGCCGTCGGGCAGTCGACCGTATTCCTCGAGGACCTGCCGCCGCGCCTCGATGCCGATGACGCTCTGGAAGCTGCGAACCATGAGCGGATACGGATGCGGCCCGACGCAGGAGCCGATCACGTAGTGGGTGTCCCGATACGAGCCCATCCAGTCGCGGATCGCCTGGCTCGTCGCGTCCTTCAACGTCCTCGACCCGCTATCGACCGGTATTACCTCAGCCCCCAGCAGCTCCATCCGCACCACGTTCAGCTGCTGCCGCGCCATGTCGATCGTGCCCATGTACACCTGGCAGGGCAGACCGAGCAGCGCCGCGACCGTGGCGGTGGCCACACCGTGCTGGCCGGCCCCGGTCTCCGCTATCAGTCGCTGCTTGCCGAGGGTCCGGGCAAGTAACCCCTGACCCAGCGCGTTATTCAGTTTATGGCTGCCGGTGTGGGCCAAGTCCTCTCGCTTCAAGAGAACCGCGGCGCCGCCCGCCAGCTCGCCGAAGCGGTGTGCTTGGTAGAGTGGGGTCGGCCGGCCGACGTAGGCGGCCAGCAAGGCATCGAGCTCCGTCCGGAAGCCGGTGTCGTTCCACAGCCGGTCGAAAGTCGTCTCGAGCCGGTCGAGTGCCGGTACCAGCGTCTCCGGTACGTAGCGGCCGCCGTACTCGCCGAACCAGCCGCGTCGATCGCTACGGGTCACATCGGGTTTGGTCGCCATCGACTGTTCTTCGCCTCTCCCTCTCATCAACGAAGTCGAATTTGAGCGTCCGCCTCGCGTACCGCCGCGATGAACGCCGCGATCAGACCCCGGTCCTTGACTCCCGGGGCCGACTCGACGCCCGACGACACATCGACGCCGCCGGGCCTCAGCCGCTCGATCGAAACCCCGACGTTCTCGGGGCTCAGACCTCCGGCTACGATCACCTTGTTCCGCGGCCACGGCAGCTGCTCCGCCTGCGACCAGTCGAAGACCTGACCGCTGCCGCCCAGTCGGCCGCTGGCGGACGGGGCATCGAGCAGAAACGCGTCCGCAGGGTAATCGCGAGCCCGCTCGAGGTCCGCCGCGCTCGCCACCCGCACCGCCCTGATCACCCTCGCTCGCACCGCAGCGGCCAATTCCGCAGTCTCGTGCCCGTGAAGCTGAACCCAATCGAGACCGCAGCACTCCAGCGCTTCGTGGATGAACTCGAGCCCCTGGTCGGCAAAGACCCCCACCCGCCGGACAGCCGCCGGGACATCCGCCAGAACCTCAGCGGCGCGCGCGAAGTCCAGCTGCCGCGGACTGGAGGCGAACACGACGCCCAGCGCATCGGCCCCCTGGCGCGCAGCGTACTCCGCGTCGGCCGCGCGAGTCAGCCCGCAGATTTTCACCCGCGTGCCCTCACCGACCTCGCGAGCCGCGCCCGACCGGACGATCACCGCGCGACCCCCGAGAGCTCGGCGAGTTTGTGTGCCCGCTCCGCCGACGGCAGGCGCAACAACGACTCGCCCACCAGGATCGCATGGGCGCCCGCGTCCCGTACGCGGCGCACGTCGCCGGCATTAGTGATGCCGCTCTCGCTCACCAAGGTGACATCCTCGGGTACCGCCGGCGCCAATCGCTCGGTAACGCCGAGCTCAGTGGTCAGCGCTCGCAAGTCGCGGTTATTGATCCCGATCAGCGTCGCACCGACCTCCAGTGCCCTGGACAGCTCCGCCTCGTCGTGTACCTCCACCAGACACTCCAGACCGACGTCACGCCCGGCACATAGCAGCTTCTCGAGCTCGTCTCGCGAGAGGATCGCCGTAATCAGCAGTGCCGCCGACGCACCGACGAGCCGCGCCTCGTACAGCCCCGCCGCATCCACCAGAAAATCCTTGCGCAGCGCCGGAAGCCTCACCGCCGCGCACACCGCGTCCAGATCGATCAGGTCGCCCCCGAAGTCCGCACCGTCGGTGAGCACCGAGACCGCCGCGGCACCTGCACGTTCATAGAGCCGGGCCACCGCAGCCGCATCTTCACGGTCGACCAGGGTGCCGGCCGAAGGGCTGCGTCGCTTGAACTCGGCGATCAGCGCGACCCGATCACCGGAACGCAGCGCCGAGGCGAGTGATCGGCCGCCAGCACGTGAGACCGCGCGCCCCCTGAGTGCCGCCAGCGCCTCGCCCTCTGGCGCTTCCTCCGCACGGCGCGCCCGCACCTCCAGCGCCTTCCGCTCCAGGTATCCCGTGCCCATCTCTCAGCTCTGTCCCCAGCCGGGTATGCCACCCTCCACCTTCTCCTCCCTCACACGCTGACCGCCCTCACGCGCGCGCAGTTTGCGCGAGTATTCCAGCAACGCCTCGAGGCTGGCCAGCGCCGCACCCGAGTCGATGGCGGCTTTCGCCGTCTCGACGCCCTCGCGGATATCCTCAGCGACGTTCGCGGCGACCAGCGCAGCGCCCGCATTCAGGATCGCGACATCGCGCGGACCACCGGCGCGACCCTCCAGCACGGCCCTCAGCATGCCGGCGTTCGTCATCGCATCGCCGCCCTTGATGCTCTCGGCCGTACCGCGTACCAAGCCGACGTCTTCCGGAGCCAGCGTGTACTCCTTCACTTCGCTCCCCGTCCACTCGGCGACCAGGCTCGGCCCGGTGATCGTCAGCTCGTCGAGACCGTCGCTGCCGTGCACCACCAGCGCCCGTTGCACCCCCAGGTTGCCCAGTACCCTGGCCAGCTTCGGGGCCAGTGAGCCGTCGAACACGCCCATGATCTGGGCCGTGGCTCCGGCCGGGTTGCAGAGCGGACCGAGCACGTTGAACACGGTGCGCATCCCGAGCTCGCGCCGCGGCGGCCCCGCATGTCGCATCGCGCTGTGAAACGTAGGAGCGAACAGAAACGTCATCCCCACTGCGTCGAGGGCGCCCGCCGCTTCCGGACCCGCCATGTCGATCTCCACGCCCAGCGACTCCAGAACGTCCGCCGAGCCGGTCTGGCTGCTGATCGCCCGGTTGCCGTGCTTCGCCACCTTTTGCCCGGCACCTGCCGCGATGAACGCCGCGGTAGTCGAGATGTTGAAGGTCGAGCACCCGTCACCGCCGGTTCCGCAGGTGTCGAGCAGCCGCGGGTACTGGTGAGACACCCGCAACGCCTTCGACCGGATCGCCTCGGCGCAGCCCGTGATCTCGTCCACCGTCTCACCCTTGGCGCGCAGCCCCATCAGGAAGCCGCCGATCTGCGCCGCCGTGGCACGGCCCTCCATGATGGTCGCCATACCCGCCGCCGCCTGCTTCCGGCTCAAGTCTTTCCCACTCGCCAGCGCACTCAACACCGCTCTGATATCGTCACCAGCATTCAAGCTCATCGTCGCGCACCGTTGTTGTACTGATCACTGACCACTGACCACTGATTACTGACTACCGCCTACCGCCCACCGCCCCGCGCCCGCCAGCCCGCCGTCGGATGCGTGGCCAGACTCAAGAAATTCGACAGAATCATCTCGCCTTCCGGCGTAAGTATCGACTCGGGATGGAACTGTACGCCTTCCACCGGGTGCTCTACGTGTCGCAGTCCCATGATCACGCCGTCGGCGCTACGGGCCGTAACGATCAGCTCTGGCGGCAGGGTCTCTTCGACCACGGCCAGCGAGTGATAGCGACCGGCCTCGAGCGGGTTGCCCACGTTCGTGAACACGCCCTTCGCGTCGTGATCGATCAGGCTGACCTTCCCGTGCATCGGCCCCGGCGCCCTGTCCACCTTCGCGCCGTACACCGCGCCGATGATCTGATGGCCGAGGCAGACGCCGAGCACCGGGCATAGCCGCCCGACCTTTCTCAGCACATCGGGAGCGTTCTTCGCTTCGCCCGGACCGCAGGGGCCCGGCGAAATCACGACGCCGGCCGGCCTCCGGGCGAGCACATCGTCCGCCGTGATCTCGTCGTTGCGACGTACCTCCACCTCGGCTCCCAGCGCTCCCAACATCTGCACCAGGTTGTAGGTGAAGGAATCGTAGTTGTCGATCACCAGGATCACGGTCGCACCTCCCCGCTCAGTGCCGCCGCCGCGCCACGCGCTCCGTTCGCCGGCCGATCATCGACACCGGCCAATGCCAATGCCGCGAACAGCGCCTTCGCCTTAGCATTGGTCTCAGCCAGCTCGTTGTCCGGCACCGAATCGGCGACGATCCCGGCACCGGCCTGCACGTGGGCGCGACCGGCTTGAACCGCGATGGTGCGGATCGAGATGCACGTGTCGAGACTCATCGCGCCGAACCCGATATATCCGATGGCACCGGCATAGGCGCCGCGGCGCGTCGCCTCCAGCTCCTCGATGATCTCCAGCGCGCGGAGCTTCGGCGCACCACTCACAGTGCCCGCCGGGAAGCACGCCTCAAGCGCCGCCAGAGTATCGACGTCGTCCCGCAGCCGACCTGTCACCGTCGAGACCAAATGCATGACGTTGCGGTAGCGCTCCACCGTCATCAGCGTAGGAACGTGCACGCTGCCGACGCGGCAGACCCGACCCAGATCGTTGCGACCCAGATCGACCAACATCACGTGCTCGGCCTTCTCCTTCGGATCGTTGCGCAGATCCTCTTCCAGGGCCGCGTCTTCGTCCGGGTCCTTGCCCCTCGGGCGCGTGCCGGCGATGGGACAGACTTGAGCGATACCATTGGCGGCACGCAGCAGCATCTCGGGGCTGGCACCGACGAGTGTCACCTCCGGGAACTCGAGGAAGAACATGTAGGGGCTCGGGTTGAGAACCCGGAGCGCTCGGTAGAGCCTAAACGGATCGCCGGTGACCGGCACGGTGATCCTGCGGCTCAACACCACCTGGATGGCGTCGCCGGACCAGACATACTCCCGGGCCCGGGCTACAGCTTCCAAGAACGTATCATCCTCGGGCAACTTCTCGCCGTCCTCTAACAACTGATCGGCGCCCTCGGCACTACCCAGCGTCTCGAACGGCGGCGCCGGAGCCGCCTGCCTGAGTGCCGCCACCACTTCCTCCACACGCGCCGAGGCGCGGCGATAGCCCTCCTCACGCGGCACGTTGGGCGCGATCACCGAGACGACCAGCAGCCGTTGTCTTAGATGGTCGAACACAAGCGTCGTGGCGTAGCGCGCGAAGACGGCGGCGGGAAACGGGCTCGGGTCCGGTAGCCGACTCGGCAACCTCTCGATGCTGCGAACGAGGTCGAACCCGAACGCGCCGACCGCACCGCCCACGAACCCCGGCAACTCGTCCCCGACCTGATGGACCGGCGCGCTACCGACGAGCCGCCGTAGAGCTTCGATCGGCAACGCTTCGTACGACGTGATCCCGCTCTGCGTCTCCACCGTCCCGCGATCCAGGTCGGCCCGCAACACGGCGTCCGGTCCCACACCGACGAACGAGTAGCGCCCCAAGCTCCCATCCTGCTCGGCGCTCTCGAGCAGGAAGCCGGTGCCACCGCGCCGCAGCTTCAGAAACGCCGAGATCGGCGTTTCGGTGTCCGACGGCAGCGCGCGCCACACCGGGATCGACACGTCGGCTGGCGCGGCCATTACCTGCGCCAGCGAAGGCCTCAACGTCTGACTGAACAACCCTGCCTCCTTCCCGCGACCGGCCAAAGAAAAGCGGGCGCGGTCTTCTCGGCTGGGAGAAGAGCGCGCCCGCTTCTCGGGCTCTTCCAGGGGGCCTGGTTCTAGGCTGCAGACCCCCGGAAACCGCGCACCACTCCCCGCGGCCGGGGCCACCACCAGCCCCACCAGCCCTCGCGGGCATACCGATGGGAGTCGTGCGTGCTCATGAGGCGGACCAAGCTAAGCGCCGGCCCGCGGGCGGTCAAGGGACCTTCTGGGAGGTGGGGATTCGGGCAACTCGAGAAACCGGCCGCAGCATCCCGCCGTAGTGTAGACGCGAGGACAGAAGGCCCCAGTCAGACCGAATCCGAACTCGGCTACCATGGACCAGTTGCGCAGAGATCTCGCCTTTGCCGTCCGGATGCTGCTCAAGCATCCAGGGCTTTCATTGATCGTCGTTCTCACCCTGGGCGTCGGCATCGGCCTCACGACCGCGGTGTTCAGTCTCATCAACGGTGCCATGTACAAGGGCCTACCGTTCCCGGACGGGGACCGTGTGATGATCGTCGGCACCGCCGAACCCGCCCGGGACATTCGGTACGGGAACGTCGGGGTTCACGATTTCATCGAGTGGCGCGAGCAGCAGACGAGCTTCTGGGAGCTGGCGGGATTCAGTATTCAAACGGTCAACCTGGCGGGCGCCGAGGGGCGGCCCGAGCGCTACACCGCGACGATCACCACGGCCAATATGTTCGATGTCCTCCGCGTACAGCCGATCCTGGGACGCGGGTTCCAAGAAGGCGAGGACCGGCCGGGCGCGGACCCGGTGATCATCATCGGATATGACGTTTGGCAGAACCGCTTCGGCGGCTCGCCGGCGGCGATCGGCGCCACGGTCCGCGCCAACGGTCAGATACGGACGATCGTCGGCGTGGCGCCGGAGGGCTTCGCCTTCCCCGACAGAGAGCAGCTCTGGATTCCGCTGGAGCTCGATCCCACCGCGACGCCGCGCGGCGAAGGCGTGACCCTGTTCGCCATGGGACGGCTGCGCGACGGCGTGGATCTCGACCAGGCGCGTGCCGAGCTCGCCACGATCGCCCGGCGACTCGAGCTCGAGTACCCGGAGACCAACGAAGGCGTCAGCGCGACGGCAATGTCCTTCTCGCAGCTGGTCGTCGGCCCGGAATTCGCCAGCATGATCTATACGATGCTGGCCGCGGCGCTCGGCGTCCTGCTGATCGCCTGCGCCAACGTGGCCAACCTGCTGTTGGCGCGCGCTTCCGTCCGCACCCGGGAAGTGGCGGTACGCAACGCGCTCGGCGCCAGCCGCCGGCAAATCATCGCCCAGATGATGACCGAAGTGCTCATCCTCTCCGTCATCGGTGGCGCACTCGGTGTCGCCGTAGGCCACATCGGACTCACCTGGTTCGACAGCGTCACCGCCATCGATCCGCCACCGTTCTTCATCACCTTCGGCTTCGACGGTCGCGTCGTGCTCTTCGTGATCGGTGCGGTCCTGCTCTCCTGCCTGATGTCCGGACTGGTGCCGGCGTTGCGGGCTAGCAGCCTGAACATCGGCGAGGCGCTGAAGGACGAAGCGCGCGGATCTTCGAGCTTTCGGATGGGCAGGCTCAGCGACGGCCTGGTGGTGGCGGAGATCGCGCTCTCCTGCGGCCTCCTCATCCTCGCCGGCCTGATGATCAAGAGCATCGTGGAGCTCAAGGCTCAGGACCTTCCCTTCACCACCGAGAACATCTTCACAGCGCGCCTGGTGCTGCTCGAGCAAGACTATCCCGACGCGGACAGTAGGATCCGCTTCTACGAGGAACTCTTGCCGACTGTGCGGGCCATACCCGGTGTGCAGGCGGCGACCCTGTCGGACGGGCTGCCGGCGGCCGGTAACGGCACGCGTACAATCCAGATCGAGGGCGCGTCGTACGCCTCCGAGGAGGACTTCCCGTTCGCCCGCGAGGGGATCGTCACACCCGGCTACTTCGAGACCTTCGAGGCCCCGGTACGGCAAGGTAGAGCGTTCACGACCATGGACCGGCGCGACAGCTCACCGGTGGCGGTGGTGAACGAGACGTTCGTCCGTACCTTCTTCCCGGACGGCGACGCGCTGGGTCGGCGCCTCCGTATGGTACTGGATGACGGGCCGTCCGACTGGATGACGGTAGTCGGCGTCGTGCCCGACATGAAGATGGAAGGCATCGACAACTTCGAGGGCAGCCCGGCCGGCTACTACATCCCCATCGCCCAAAGCCCCGTCGGTACAGGCGTACGCATGGCGATCCGCACGCGCGGTGCGCCGCTGGCGATCACATCCGACGTGCGGGCGGCGGTCGAGTCGCTCGATCGCAACCTGCCCATTTACGAAGTGCTGTCGATGACGGACGTGATCGCCAAGGAGACCTGGTTCTACTGGATCTTCGGCTACGTGTTCATGGTGCTCGGCATCATCGCTCTGCTGATGGGAATGGTCGGGCTTTACGGCGTGATGTCGTTCGCCGTCAACCGGCGCACACAGGAGATGGGCATCCGCATGGCTCTGGGCGCCAATGCAACGAGCCTCGTGCGCCTGGTCATGCGGAGGGGGGCGGTTCAGATGGGCCTCGGCATCGTGCTGGGGATCGCAATCGCCGCGCTCGCCGCCAGCCCGCTCGCGGTGCTGCTCTATCGAGGCGACCCCCGGGATCCGACGGTCTTCGGTCTAGTCGTCCTCGCTCTGGCGTTGACCGGCCTCACCGCCAGCTTCGTCCCGGCCCGCCGCGTCACGAGAGTCGACCCGGTGACGGCGCTGACGACGGAGTAGAGCGCCCCGGACAACATGTGGCGAATCGGGATTCGGGAATCACGGATTCCCTCATTTCCGCCCGCCGGTACCGCGCACCGCCCATCTAGTCTCTTCGAGCGAACGGCGTCTCCAATCGCTCGCCGGCCCATTCTTTAGCGGTCACCGGCCCGATGCCGTATTGCCCCATCTGCAGCGTCCCGCTCGAGTGTTCCGCGTCGAGCACGCTCCGATAGCTGGCCAGCGCGCGCGCCCGGTTGCCCGTGACATCGTAGACGTGCCCCATCCAGATGCGGCCCCAGTCGTACCATAGCAGCTCATCGGGATCACCTGACGTGAGTTGGATCAGCCGCTCGAAGACGTTCAACGCCTGATCGTAGCGCTCTATATCATATAGAGAGAGGCCGAGGTACCAGTGTAGCCTAACGTTGTCGGGTTCGGCGCGGCGGGCCCTTTCGAAAGCAGCGACCCCCGCCTCGCTCCCGTGCCACCCGTTTGCCATGAACAGTGCCATGGCCTCGTCCAGCGGGCCCGGCGGCTCGTTCAGCCGAAGACTCACCAGCCTGACCGCTTCCGTCGTATCGCAGCCTTCGAGCAGCAGAGAGGGTATCTCGAGCTTACCGGCGCGATGCAAGCGCTCGAAGAGCGCGTAGGCTACTTCATGCAACACGACGACGTACGCATCGCCGGGATGGATACCGAGCCGCACGCCGATCTCCTCCCAATCGAACGTTTGCGCCACCCCTTCCGCGTATTCCTCCACCATCCCGCCCAGCACACTGTCCAGATGCTCACCCCGATGGAAGGAGAAGAGGCGCGGCTCGCCGCTCGCGTCGAACACACCGTACGTCTCCAGCTTGGCGCGCACCTCGGCGTCTTCGAACGGTTCGCCCCATGCGGTCTTGAAGAGCGCGTAGTTCGCATCGGGTAAGGCCGAGAGATGTTCGGTGAAGTTGTTGCTCCATGTCAGTGCCATGTCGCCGCCGCCCAGCGCGCTGACGTAGTTGGTCCCCACAGCGAACGCGTGCTCCGGGTGCACCACCCAGGCCACGACCGGTACCTGCATACCGGGCGAGGGAGACCGCCAGGCGTCCGCCCAGATCTCGTCGACGACACGCGACCAGAGGACGTGGAACAGCATGTCACGTCTGTCGCCCAACTCGAGCTCCAGCACCCCGACCAGCCGCTCGACCAGCGGGCTCAGCTCGAGCGCGGCGGAGTCGGCGATCGCGGCCAACGTTTCCCGCTTGCTCCCCACGAAGGCCGGGAAGGCGACCGAGCACGTTCCACCGGTCAGGCTGACAATCTTCCCCTCCTCGAGGGCGGCCAGCCGCTCACCCAGATCATCGATCCCGAGCTCCTCCAGCTCGGCGAGCGATGCGCCGACCAGACAGCGCAAGGCGATCTGGTTGTTGAGCGTATCGCGAACCAGACTCATCCTGGGATAGCGCTCTGTGTCGCGCCCGCTGCTGAAGAAGAGCGCCGCGTCGTACAGGTCGAGCCGCTCGAGCTCGGCGGACTGGCCCCGGCAGCCGACAACGGCGGACAGGGCCAGAGCCCCGAACAGGGCTTTGTAGCTCACCATGACACACCCTCTAGTGATCAGTAGACGATAGCGGTTGTCGGTCGGCTCTGATTATTAGACGCTACAAACGGCTAAGGCGATGCGTCGCGCCGCCGCCCCCAGCTACCCGGGCGCGGCCCGAACCTGGCGCCCGTTCCGCAGCAACACGAAGACCGCGAGCGCCAGCGCCGTCAGCAAGACGAACACGACGCCGAGCAGAACCGGCGCGTCGCCGTAGAATAGCGCCGGCAGCAGCGCGGCGAAGTACAGCGCGTCGATCAGGAAGTGCGTAAGGATGGCGCTCTCCAGGCCGTGCTTCCAGTACATCCACCCGAGAGCCATCCCAACCCAGGCGCTGAGCACCGCGATGGCCGCCAAGTTCGCCGTTGAGTGTCGGTCGGTTCCCATGACGTCATCTATATGCGCCCATCCGAACAGCAGACCGGTAGCCACGATGGCGATCCAGACCGACGCGCGCCTCGAGAGTCCAGCGCCTTTACGAACCCGGCCCAACAGCCAGACGACGAGCGACAGCAAGAGGTACCGGTAGAACAGCTCCTCGGAGATCCCCGCATCGATGGACGCGAGCAGCGCCTTCCACCAACCGGGATAGGTCGCCGCCAGCTCGGTGAGCCGGCCCGCGACCCCGGAGACACCACGGTCGACCGCGATGATCAACGGAACGGCACCGACGAACAGAAGGCTCGCCGGGATAGCGACCACGAACGACAGGCTGACCGTGCGCCGCAGCCTGTGCCACACCGGTCTTCCCCGCAGCCAGCCCTCGAGGAACGGAAGCCCGAGCCCGGTCCGGGCGCCGAAGAACTGCGCCGCACGGATCAGCAGGACTGCCAGTAAGAGCCCGACGGGAATGGTCGGGAGCCAGCGGGTCGTCGGCACCGTCTCGATCAGCATGGGGATCGACCAGAGCTTGCCCACGATCCACAGCCCGAGAAGGACCAGAAAGACCTTCCCGCTCAGAGTCGAATCCCTCGAGGTCTCGGAGGCCGTACCGGTCACACTTTTCCTTTCGTGCCCCTCTCAGTTCCCGGGCTCGTAGGCCGGGTTCAACTCCGTCGGGACCGGCGCGCCGACCGTGCGGCGCCACTCGACCATGAGCTGATGCAATTCCCGCACGACGTCGGGCAGCTCTGCCGCCAGGTTGACCCGCTCACCGATGTCGTCGCGCAGGTTATACAGTTCCAGCTCGCCCGTCTCGAAGAACTCGATCAGCTTGTAGTCGCCCGACCGGATCGCTCCCGCCGGCGTGGTGCGCCACGGACCCGCCATGCCGCGGTAGGCTTCCAGGTAGGCGGGAAAATGCCAGTAGAGCGCCCGCGGCTCCAGCCCATCCGCATCCCGCAACAACCTCAGCAAGCTGATCCCGTCCAGCGGCTGCGCCGGCGCCTCGGCTCCCGCGATCTCCAGTATCGTCGGCAGAAGATCCGTACCGATGACCGGCGTCGCCTCCTCGCGACCGGGCGCGATACCACCCAGCCAGCGAACGACCAGCGGGACCCGTATGCCGCCCTCGTAGAGCATGCCCTTCGAGCCGCGCAGCGGCGCCATCGACGTCGCCGGTCCGTAGCCGCCGTTGTCGGAATAGAAGAACACGACCGTGCTCTCCGAGATGTTCAGCTCCTCCAGCTTGCCTACAATGCGTCCAACGCTCTCGTCTACGCTCTCCACCATCGCGGCATAGATCGGGTCGTTCTGATCGCCAGCGCCCGGCTTCTGCCGGTACTTCTCCATTAGCCTGTCCTTCGCTTCGAGCGGCGTGTGCACGGCGTAGTGAGACAGATAGAGGAAGAAGGGACCGTCGCGATGATCCTCGATGAAGTCGAGCGCCTCATCACTCAGCCGGTCGGTGAGGTACTCACCTTCGCGGCCGGTATCCGCCAGGTGCGGCAGCTGGTTCCCAGCTCTGCCATAGGGATAGAAATGAGTGACGACGTGGCCGCGCTGGTCGCCACCGACGTTTACGTCGAAGCCCTGGTCGGTGGGCAGGCGGCCGAGCCCGCCGAGGTGCCATTTGCCGATGTGCGCCGTCGCGTACCCGGCCGCTCTCAGGACCTCCGCCATCGTCACGATGCTGGTGTCGAGCGTTGTCCTGTTGGGGACGGGAACGAGCCTGCGCAGGTGAGCCGGGCCCCGTTCCGGGCTGCCAACGGTATAGACGCCATGGCGCGGCGTGTACTGACCGGTGAGCAACGACGCTCGGCTGGGCGCGCAGTTGGGCGCGTTGGCATAGGCACCGCTGAACACGATACCCTCGGCCGCCAGCCGGTCGATGTGCGGCGTCTCGTAATACTCGCTTCCCATGACGCCGACGTCCTTCCAGCCCAAGTCATCTACATAGATGAGCACGACGTTCGGCTTGACCGCAGGCCTGCCGCAGGCCGACAGCAGGACGCCGGCCGCCAGCGTCAGAGGCAAGACCGATCCCGTTATCGCGCGATGCATGCAACTCCTCGAGCTGGTACTCCCGCCCTACAAGTGGGTGGAACCTGAGATCGCGCACAACACACCGCAAGACGGTCCGGCTGCTGGACTGTCACCACGGCAATGAGTTACTGTGAGACCCGGTGCTCCGTCTCTCCCCCTACTCGAGGGCTAATGATGCAGAGCGGCGGCGACGGAACGACCGGCGGCGACCTGGTCCGCCAGCTGGGCACGTTCGACTCCATCATGATGATGGTGGGGATCGTCATCGGCTCCGGCATTTTCCTGACCACCGGGATCATGGCGCAGAGCATCCCGTCGGCCGGCCTGCTGCTGCTGGCCTGGCTGGTGGGCGGCGTCCTCACGCTGACCGGCGCTCTGACTTTCGCCGAGCTGGGCGCAGCAATGCCGCACGCCGGCGGCCAGTACGTCTACCTGCGAGAGGCCTACGGCCACCTTTCCGGCTTCCTCTTCGGTTGGATCTTGTTTCTGGTCTCGATGGGTGGTTCGATCGCGGCGCTTGGGGTCGGCTTCGCCGAGTACACGGGCTACTTCTTCCCCGCCCTCTCGACCCAGCAGATCGTCTTCTCGGTGGAGCCAGGCGTCTTCGGCGTGCACCACACGTTCGCCCTGTCGGTGGGACAGTTGGTCGCCGTCGGAGTCATCCTGCTCCTGTCGTTCTTCAACTACGTCGGTGTCGCCTTCGGCAAGATCATCCAGAACGTGATCACGGTGGTGAAGATCGGGGCGATCGTGGCGTTCGTCGTCCTCGGACTCAGCGTCGGCCGGACCGCGCCGATCGACTACACACTCAACCCGGTCGGTCTGAGCATCGGCGACCTGGCCGTCGGCTTCGGAGTCGCCATCATTGCCGTCTCCTGGGCGTTCGATGGCTGGCACAACATCACGTACGTCGCCGGCGAGATCGAGAACCCGAGGCGCAACCTGCCCATCGCGCTGGTGGGCGGCACGCTGATCATCACGGCCCTGTACGTGCTCGTGAACTTCGTCTACCTGGCGGCGCTGCCTATAGGCGAAATGGTGGGGGTCGTGAGAATCGCCGAGCGAGCCGCCGCCGCTCTGCACGGCGACATCGGCGCCGGCCTCATCTCGGCGGCCGTGATCGTCTCGATCTTCGGGGCGCTGAACGGCGCGATCTTCGCCGGCCCGCGGGTCTACTACGCTATGGCACGCGACGGAGTCTTCTTTCGCAGGGTCGGTGAGGTGCATCCGCGCTTCCGGACCCCGGCCTTCGCGGTCCTGCTCCAGGCGGTCTGGGCCGGCCTTCTCGCGCTCACCGGCAGCTACGAGCAACTGTTCACCTACGTCGTGTTCGTATCCTTCATCTTCTGGATCGCCGCCACCGCTGCGGTCTTCGTGCTCAGACGGCGCCAGCCCGACCTGCCGAGACCCTACAAGACGTGGGGCTATCCCGTGGTCCCGCTGGTCTTCATCGTCACGATGGCGGCACTCCTCGTGAACACTCTGTTCGCCCGGCCGGTGGAGTCGCTGGCCGGGCTCGGAATCACCCTGGCCGGCATCCCCGTCTACTACCACTGGCGCCAGCGTTCGCAGCGCGCCGTCCAACAGCCGGAGTCGGATGCAGATGCTCAGCAATGAGGGCGATAGGTTGAGGCGCGTGATCGTCTCGACGCCGCGCGATGCCTACTTCGATGTCAGCACCCATGAAAGGGCGAACATCCCCGAGCTCGCCGATCGAGAGCTGACGATCGAGCAGCACGATACTCTCAAGGCCACGATGGCCGACTTCGGTTGCGAGGTCATCGACCTGCCGGAGAGGGCCCGCGATCCGAACTCGGTCTTCACCCGGGACACCGCGCTCGCCACTCCTCGCGGTCACATCAAGTTGCGCATGGGGCTCGAGGCCCGCCGCGGTGAGGAGGCCTGGATGTCGGAAGCGCTGGAGGCGCTGGGAGAGCCGTGTATCGGCGAGATCACCGCACCCGGTACCGTCGAGGGCGGCGACGTCATCCTCATGGGCTCTGTGGCCTTCGTCGGACTATCGGCCAGAACCAACGCCGAAGGTACCGAACAGCTCGGCGCCCTGTTGAGCGACGTGGGCTACGAGATACGCATCGCGCAGCTGGGCGGCGAGTGGATGCATATCGGCGGCCCACTCAGCGCCATCGCACCCGACCGGGTCCTCTGCTGTCGCGGCGTCTTCCCCGACGGCTTCTTCAGGGGCTTCGACACGGTAGAGGTCGACCGGCGCGGCCCGTCGACCGGCAACGTGATCTGCCTGGCTCATAACGAGGTCATTGCGAACGCCGCCGAGAACGCGCCGGTGATCGCCGAGCTCGAGCGGTCCGGCGTCAAGGTCCACGGCCTCGACCTATCCGAGTTCAGGAAGGGGGCGGGCGGCCCCAGCTGCCTCATCCTGCCCGTCGTGCGCGGCTGACGATGTCGCGGCCTACGGCCGCTGCTCCGGCGGCCAGGCCGGAAGCTCGCCCAGCCTGCCTCGCAGCTCGTCCATGAGCGCGTAGTCGTGCTCGTCGGCACGCATTGGGGTGACGACGATGTAGTCCCGGACGTAGAGCCCGATGTCCGTATCGGCAGGCGGCGGCTCGGACATCGCGGGGACCTGGAGCAGCCAGACCTGCCGGGGCCCCGCATCGCCTTCGCCGATCAGCGGCGGCGCCTTCTCGAAGTAGCGGCCGCCGAGCCCGGCGGCGCGCGGTGCGACCCGAATGCCCCTTATCTCCGACGCTGACTTCTGCGGTAGCGCGACGGTCAGGTAGCTCCCGGGCTCGAGTCCCAGTACGAGCTCGCTGCGAGCCAGCTGGGCGACCCAGGCCGCCAGCGTCTCCACCGCTTCTTCATCCTCCTCGTCGACACCGGAGACGGCAATGGCGGGGACACCAAAGATCGCCGCCATCCGTGCGGCGCCGATGGTGCCGGAACCGAACCATGACGGACCGAGATTCGGGCCACCGTTCGGCCCGGAGATGACCAGGTCGGCCGACCTGTCTCGCAGAATGCCGCCCAGCGCCAGCGCCACACAGTCGGCCGGGTATCCTTCGACTACGTGCACCTCGACCTCTCCGCCGCCCTCCTCGAGCGCTCCCGACCACACCAGCTCCGATTCCAGGGCCCGTCTGCCCATCGAGAGGCTCATGTGATGCGTCGTGCCGCTACGATTCCGGGCCGGGATGACGACATACACATCCGCGAAAGCCGCCAGCGCCCGCGCCAACGGCACCACGCGGTCCTCCAATTCTTCGACACCGTCATCGTTGGTGACGACGATCCTCAGAGGACGCTCTTGCTCCAGATTCGCCGTCTGCGCCTGGATCCCGCCGGCACACGGCAGCTGCAACAGGCAGACTACGAGTCCCGCCGACCCGAGACTCAGGAACGATCCCTTCGACCGACCGAACTTCATCGTCTTCTCTCCTTCCGCAGACGCAGCACGCCTCCGATCACTCGCATGCTGCGCGAATCGACTCGATGGCCAGAGAACCGCGACACACCCGGACGCTGTCGAACCAACTTGCGTAACGCGGAACTGTGCGCTAGCTGCGCCGACGCCCTCAGCGGGCAGCGCTTCGGCAACCTAACAATCGCTCGAGCTGCGATTCGAGCTCGGCTGTGCCGACCTCCTCGATCTCGAGCGGTAGGCCGAGGTAGGCCGCGATGCCCTCGGCCTTATGCAGCAGTTCGGGATCGGCGCCCTGACGCAGGAAGGTCACCGAGGTAAAGCCGGCGAAGAGCTTCGCCGTGTGCGACGGAACGCGGCCCAGTCCCATCTCGGGGACTACGACTTCCTCCCAGTTCCGAACCAGGAAGTCGGTGAGATAGTACGTCGTCGGACGCCGTGCAGCGATCGCCGAGAAGCGGGGGCCGCAGAGGATCTCGTAGCAGTGCTCCCCAGAAAGCCGCTCCGCCCCATGGCGCTCCAGCACCCTGTCCAGCTCGCCGGCGGTGCCGCAATCGCCGAAGACAACGATCGCTCTCCCATAGCGCCCGCGAATCCGCTCCAGATGCTCCGTCACCGCGGCGACGATGCTCGCCGGCCGCATATGGCAGGTCGCCGGGACCCCGTACAGGTCGGCCTGCCAACCGCGCTCGGCGAGGATGCGGCGCACGTCGGCGGCGAGCGCGCCACAGACCACGAGCGCGACCAGTGGGGAGCGGCGCGCCGGCCTCACGCCGACTCGTCCAGATCGGGGAACGTCATCGAAGTCATGAACGTATCGTTGAAGTCCGGGTGCCCGGACAGTTCCACGTATTCGGTGTGGAACGGTATCTGGAAGGCGACCTCCCGCTCTCTGAACGAGATCAACGCCGCCTTCGCCCCTTCGACGGCGGCGTTGCCGACGCTGCGCACGGCGCTCTCGGAGACCGGCGGCACCAGCCCCACACGGCGCGCGCTGCCCGGATCGAGAGCCGCGCCGAACGATCCGGCGAGGAAGACGTCGGCCAGCTCGTGCGGCTCGACCGCCTCGTGGGCCAGGACAATCCGCACCGCCGCTGCCACCGCCGCGATCGCCGACTGCAGCTCGCGGATGTCGCGCTGGCCGATGTAGACACCGTCGGCCAGTCGGAAGGCCGACGCGCCGTCGATCTCCTCGATGCGCCCGGCCAGCGGGTTACCGGCCAGCGCGTCAGCGGACCCGAGGCGGCCGCTGCGGTCGAGCAGCCCGGTGCGGCGCAGTTCGGCGACGGCATCGACCAGGCCGGAGCCGCAGATGCCTCGCGGCGCGGTCGCGCCGACCACCTCCAACTCGCGCTCTGGGTGCAGTCGTACGCGGGCGACGGCTCCTTTGACGGCGGGCATGCCGCAGCGCACGCCGCCGCCTTCGAATGCGGGTCCGGCAGGCGCCGAAGCGACGACGACCCTTCCAGCCCAGCCGAGGGCCACCTCGGTGTTCGTGCCGAGATCGATGAGCAGCCGCGGCCGATCCCCACGGACCAGGTCGGTGGCGTGGAGCCCGGCCACCGTGTCGCCGCCTGCATAGGCGCCGATCATCGGGAACGACTGCAGGCGCGCCTGCGGATGGATCGCGAGCTGGGGACCGCGGCGATCTTTCGCCTCGGTATCGATGCGCAGGTCGGCCGCCGCCACGTCGAGCGGCTCCCGAAAGACCGTCTCGAACGGCGCGACGGACAGCGGATAGGGGTCCACGCCGAGTAACAGGTGAAGCATGATCGAGTTGCCAGCCACCACGCACTCGTAAACGCCGGCCGGCGCGACGCCCGCCGCCACGCACAACCGGGCGACCAGCTCGTTCATCGTATCGACGGCCATGCCCTGCAGCTCGAGCGCGCCGCCGGGGCGCGACCGTGCGTAGGCGGCGCGGCTGATCACGTCGGCGCCGGCGGCGACCTGGCGGTTCACGATGCTGGCGGTGGCGGCGACGTCGCCGTCGACCAGATCGACCAGCACCCCGACCACCGTCGTCGTGCCGAGATCGAAGGCGATGCCGTACGGCCGCGGCTCCCGGTCGTCTGCGACGACATCGAGTCGGCGGCCGCCACACACGATCGCCTTCGCCGCACCGCGCTCAGCGCCCGACTCCAGCTCTTCTACCCTCACTCGCGGCTCCACTGCGATGGCGCGTTGGATCCCTTCGACCACGGAACGGGGGTGTTCCGCTGGAACCGGTACCTGGCAGACGACATCGCCGTCGAGCTCGGCCCGGCACGCCAGTCGCCAGCCGTCGGCGAGCTCGTCGGCAGGTATGTGCTGGCGGTCTTCGGGCGATCCGGGGACCCGGCCATCTAGGATCCTGACCCGGCAGAGTCCGCAGGCCCCGTAACCCCCGCAGGTCGAATCGACCGAGACCCCGGCCCAGTGCGCCGCCGCCAGTAGCGTCGTTCCCGGCGCTACACGGGCCTCCCGCCCCGAGGGCTCGAAGCGCACCCGCAGTTCAGTTGACCCCATGAGCCTCAGCCGCCTCCCCCGCCACGCGGTCTCCCTTCCCGATGCAGGCGGATCCACTCCTTCGCGAAACGGTCCAGCCCGAGGCTTACCTCGGCGGCGCGCATCATCCGCAACAACGGTGAGGACAGAGGATTGGCTATCGCGCAGGTGAGGCCGGCGCCCATCGCCATCGCCAGGAAGGCGGCGGCCAGCTCGTCGCGATCGGGCAGGCCGTGCGAGAGGTTCGAGATCCCGCAGATCATGTTCACGCCGAGCTGCTCCCGCACCAGTCGCATCGTCTCCAGCGCTACCGCACCGGCCTGCGAGTCCACACCCACCGACATGACCAGCGGGTCGATGACGACATCCTCGGGCGCGACGCCCAGCTGCACCGCCCGGTCGACGATGCGTCGGGCCGCCGCCAGGCGGTCGCGCGGGTCCGCTGTGATTCCCTCGGCACCGTGAGCCAGGCCGACCACCGCTGCGTCGCGATCGCGGATCAACGGCAGGATCCGGTCGAGGCTCTCCTCTTCCGCCGTTACCGAGTTGACCAGCGGCTTTCCATCGCAGGCGCTCAAAGCCGCCTCGAGCGCCGCCGGCAGGGCCGAGTCGATGCAGAGCGGCACATCGACGACCTCCTGCACCGCGGCGACGACACTCGGCAGAACGCGAACCTCATCGACGCCTGCCGCCCCTACGTTGAGGTCAAGCATCCGCGCGCCGGCCTGCACCTGCGCGACCGCATCGGAACGCACCGTGTCAAAGTCGCCGCGCCGCAGCTCGTCGGCCAGCTCCGGCCTGCCGGTGGGATTGATTCGCTCGCCGATAATGACGAACGGACGGCCCGGCCCGATGACTACCGAGCGCTCGGGCGATCGCAGGGTCGTCTCCACCTCGTACCTCTCAGGTCAATCGATCAAAGAGCGAGCGAGCTCGGCCGCGCTCGCCGCGTCCGGCGCGTACCCGTCGGCGCCGATCTCGTCGGCCCACTCCTGCGTGACGGGCGCGCCACCGACGATCACCCTGACCCCCGGGCGTAGACCGGCGCCGTCGATCGCCTCGATCGCGAGCTTCTGCTGTGGCATCGTCGTGGTGAGCAGCGCGCTCAGGCCGACGATACAGGGGCTCAACTCGCGGGCGGCGGTGAGGATCTGATCGACCGGCACGTTCTTGCCCAGGTCGCGCACGTCGAACCCCACCGTCTTGGCCATCGCGCCGACGATGTTCTTGCCGAGGTCGTGGAGGTCTCCCTGGACCGTCGCCACTACGAGTCGGAAGGAAGGTGCCCGCGCCTCACTGCTCTCCAGCAGCGCCGGCTCGACCATCTCACTGCAGCGCGCGAAGATATCCGCGGAGACGACGACCTCGGGCAGGAACGCTTCACCAGCCTTCCAGCGGCGCCCCAACTCGAGCATCGCCTCGGCAAGCCCCGACTCGAGTATCGCGCGCGGGCTCGTACCCGATTCCAGCAGCCTCCGCGTCGCCTCCAGTGCGCCCTTGTCGTCCTGCGTCAGTATCGACTCCCGCAAAGCTGCCAACAGCTCATCCATCGGGATCGCCTCCTCGTCCCTCCTCGTAGCGCGCGATCACGCCGCGGACCTCTTCGTCCAGCCCCTCGTGTAGATATCCGGGCCGCTCACCATCGAGTAGCTCGCTCACCCGTGCGCGGGCCGCGTCACGGGGGCCGGGCCTGCCGGCCGACTCCCACTCGGACCACTCGCTCCGATCGAACAGTCGCGGTAGCCAAAGCCGCCGCATCGTCTCCAGCGTGTGCCGCTGGCTCAAGAACTCGCCGCCCGGACCTACGGCACCCAGCACATCGAGCAGGTCTGCCCCGGCATCGGCCCGCTCACCGACCAGGTAGCACAGTAGCTCGAAGATCTCGGCGTCGAGGATCACCTGCTCCAGGGAACAGACACGGGCGCCGTAGAGCAAGCCGGCGCCGCATAGCATGTCGGCACCGGCCAGCGCGCTGGCCAGGCCGGACAGGCCGTTCTCCAGCCCCGCCTGCCAGTCGGGCGTCTTGGCGCCCGTGGCGAAGCTGCCGATGCTGGAGGGGAGGTCGTAACGCCGCGCCAGCTGCGCCGACGCCATCTGTAGCAATAGGTCCTCCGGGCCGCCGCACGCCGCCGCGCCGGAGCGCAGATCCATCACGGTGGCGCACGAGCCGTAGAAGGTTGGCGCCCCAGGCACCAGCATCTCGAGGATGACGATGCCGGCTAGCGCCTCCGCATTCGATTGCACCAGCGTGCCGCCCCAAGTAGCGGGCCCCGTCGCACTGGCGATCGGCATCACGACAAAACCGCACGGCACACCCGCCTCGGCGAAGATGAGCGCCGCCTCCACCGCGCCACCCTCGTAGACGAGTGGGCTGGTACTACACTGGAAGTTCGAGATGATCGGCCGCTCGCGCAGCGCCGCCTCGCCGCCAGCCGCCAGCCGGGCGATCTCGACCACACCGCGCGCGCTCTCCGCCGTAACTGCGGTCATCATCTGTATGTGCTTTCCCGTAGCCGCCAGCTGCGCGTGCAGCTCGTGCAGCGGCTGTACCTCGGGAGCCACATCGCGCGCCGCTACCGGCTGCCAGACGAAGCCGATCTGCGGTACCGCGTCGGCCAGACGCGTGATCGTTGCAACGTCGGACTTGGTCGATGGCCGGCGCGCGCCCGTCTCGGGGTCGATGAACTCGGCGCCGCAGCCATCGAGCCCCAGGAACCCACGTTCGCCGTCGATCTCCAGGTCGCAGCCCGGTGTCCGCGCCGCGAGCCTGATGCGACGCGGGGCGCGCGCGACGGCGGACTCGACCATCTGCGGGGAGAACCTGGCCCTGCGTTCCTGCAGATCGACCTCAGCCCCGCGCTCCGCAAGCCGCTCGAGGACGGCTCGTGAACCGACCTCGACACCGATCCGCCGGAGCACCTCCGTGGTGCGGGCGTGGACCGCATCGAGCTCCGCCTGCGACAGAACATCGAAGCGGTATCGCAGCGATAGCGAACGGATCACCTCCCGACCCTGCGGTGCCTCTCTCATGCCGCCGCGATGATCCGATCGAGCTGTTCGCGCAACGCCGCGTCGCACTCGGCGATACGCTTCGCGTCGCCCCCCGCCTTCTGGGCACTCAGTTGCCGAACCAGCGAGATGAAGTTATTGACGTCGGCGCGAAGCGGTTTGTTCACCCGCTTATAGATCAGCCGGCCGGTCAGCCGCCACAGCCCTATGTAGACCATCAGGGCGCCAAGCGCGATGACCGGGATGTGGAAGGGCGACGCGTCGAGCGTCACGAACTCCACGACGATGACCACCGCGCCGCCCAGGGCCAGCAGCCGGTCGAGAACGACGCGTGAGAGCAGGAGCGATGCCATCGATTGGCTCCTTCGGTTGCGGTGCCAGGTCGGCCGAGCGCCTCCTGGTCTGGGAAAATGCCGCCCGAACTAGCTTGCAGCAACATGTTGACTGTCCGGCCGTCCGCCGAAACCCGCCAGTCGTCGGGATCGTACGGCGAGGCGGCAAGTGGGACCCAACGACAGTACGGGGTACAATGAGGACAGAAGCGGAGTACCTGGCCGTGCGACTAAGCCGCACCATTCTCGCCACAATCCTGATCCTCGGCGGTACGCTGGGCCAGACGAGCTCGCTGGCAGGACAGGATCACCCGGTCGCCGCGCAGATCGATTTTCCTGTCGCGCCGAGGCTCCTGGTAGACGGGGCGTTCCAGCGCTGCGAGGGCATCGCCTTCAACGGTGAGGGCGAGCTGTACGTTGCGGGGGATCGGGCGCTCTGGCGTGTGAGCACCGACGGTGAGGTGGCACAGATCGCCGAGCTGTACTCGAACCTCGGGCTCGCGCCGATCGGTGAACGCGACATCCTGATGGCCGACTTCGGGCCAACGAACCGGTTCGACACGGGTCCCAACGACGACGGCATCGTCTGGCGGATCACACCGGAGGGTGAGAAGACGCGGGTCGTGGATGGTGGGATCGGTGACCCGAACTTCGTACTCGTGCGACCCGATGGCTCATTCCTGGTGTCCGACGACGCCACCGACGAGATCTTCCTGGTCGATACGCGAGGGCGACTGGCTCTCTTCACCGATGCCATCGGCCACCCCAACGGCCTGGCGCTCTCGGCCGACGGCTCGACGCTCTACGTCGCGCAAGTCTTCGCCAGCCTGCGCCCGCTGGTCATCGACGACCGCGTCTGGGCCCTGCCGCTCGAAGACGGTCAGCCGGCGGGGCTACCGGAAGTCATCGCCCGGCTGGGTGAGGGAGCCGCCAACGACGGCCTGGCGCTGGACGAGCTCGGTCGCATCTACGTCGCCGCCAACGTCGCCGGCCAGATCTGGCGCATCGACCCGACGACTCGAGAGACGGTGCTAATCGCGGAAGGCATGCCCGGCGTAGCGAGCCTGGCGTTCGGCGCCGGCGAGTTCGATGGCCAGGCGATCTACGCGACGTCGACCCGCACGGGCCGCGTCTGGGAAGTGAAGGTGGGTGTGAGCGGCGCGCCCCTACACAGATAGTCAGGCGGTTCGCCGCCCGGCTTCGCTCGTCAGTCCGGCGGGTCGCGTCGCGCCCGCACCTCACCCGACACCCTGACGTCGACCGGATAGCCGTCCAGCGTATCGGGAAGCGCGTCACGCAATCGCTGTGAGTCGGTTGCCACGAACACCACGACACACGGCGCGCCTTTGCACTCGCCGAGACCGGTGCCGGTCACACCGCGCACGGCCATCAGGCCGGGCGTCCGCTCGCGCAGCACGTCCTCGATGCTCTTTGCCTCCACACCCTCCTCCTGCGAGCCGCCGGCCCCTGTCTGTCCCTCCTGCCCCGCGCAACCCGCACCGAGGGCCAGCAGGCCGACAAGCGTAAGTGCCAGACCAGTCGTCAGCCAGGAGACCCTCGAGAAAAAGCGCGAGGGGGAGTGCCCCACCCTCCCCCTCGCCAGTCGATCGGCGGCGGAGCCTACGAGCTGGCCGGTCAATTCACGGTGAAGCAGGCCGTGGCCGTGCCGCTCTGACCGTCAGGATTGGTCACGGTCACATCGCGAGGGCCAAGCGGCGCCCGCGGCCCGATCCTCAGGCTGGCATCCAGCTGTCCCGAACCCACAAACGTAACACCGCGCACCGCGATGCCGACCCCGAAGCTGACGGTCGCGCCGTCCTGGAAGTCGGCGCCGAGGACGCTGACGGTGAGCTTGTCCTTGCGAGCCCCGCTGCTGGGATCGCAGCTAAGCACGGTAGGCGCGGGCGTCGGCGCCGTGGGCTCGTCCACCGTGACCGTGGTCGTGGCCGCATCGTTAGATGCATTCCCATCACCGGTGAGCGTGTGTCGGGCCTCGAGCAGGTGATCCCCGACATCCTCGTCCGTGGTGTCCCACTCGTAGGTCAGGATAATCGATGAGCCGGCGGTCAGCCCATCGATCGTCTGAGTCAGAACGGGCGAGCCGTCGGTCAGATCCGTAAACGTCACATCGAAGCCACCCACATCCTCGGTACCCGCATTCCGCACCGTGACCCCGACGTCAACTAGGTCGCCCGCGTCCACCGGACTCGGCGCATCCATACTCGTCACTGCCACATCTGTGATCGGCGCCGCCGCACTCCCGTCGATCCACACGCCGAATTCTTTCAACACCAGGTCGATGCGGTTGGCGAAGGTCCGCTCACTGCCCCCCGCGAACAGCAGCCCCACCGGATTCTTCTGCGCGTCGTCGCTGACGATCAGCGAGCCCGAGTCGCCGCCGCCGCTGAAAGTGCCGGGGCTGATCCCGAGTTGATCGTAGAAGTACGCCGACTTGATGCAAAACACATTGAAGATCGCCTCGTAGCAGACCTCGACGGAAACGTTCACCTCGGTGACCGTGCCCTGCGTGAGCTTCGTCGTGCGGCCGTACTTCTGCACCGGCAGACCGAGCAGGTCGGCGGTGCTGTCGAAATAGCCGTCGCCGTTCGCGTCGCCATAGATCGTCGAGTTCGGTATGCCGTAGCCGTCGGCTGGTGTCGAGTTGCCCAGATCGGCCTCAGAAGACAGCGCGATCGCGGCGTCCATCGTGTTGTAACCGCTGAACGAGAAGTCGATGGGCTCGTAGCTGTCCAGCACCCCGATCTGGTCGGCAGGATAGCCGCCGCCATCGTAGGGGCCGGGCTGCAGGACCGGGTCACCGATATCCGCCCGGTTCTGATCGGCGTACACGTGGTTGTTGCTCAGCGCGTAGACGTTGCCCAGCGCGTCCCGCACGCGCGCCCCGATGGTGCCCGCCGTGATGTTGGGATGCCCCGTGGATACACCCGTGGGCACCGGCCGCGGGAAGCGTGCCGTCGGGTCCGTCCGCGCCATTACGAGCCCGGTCACCTTCACATCCACCGGCAGGCCATCCAGCCGAGCCGGGAGTCCGGCGACGCCGGGTCGCTCGGTGAAGACCCGCACCACGGGTTGACCGTCGGCGCCCAGCGCCGTCGCGGTCCCCAAGACGCCGGGAATCTTGATCAGCTCGGGAGTGTGGCGGTCCTGGACGGCGATGGCCGCCTGGACGGCCAGCCGCTGGCTGAGTGCGGCATCGGGGGGCGCCGTGATTTCGCCGGCGTCGCGATCGCAGCCGAGCCAGACCACGCCGGCGGCGAACGCTAGAACGGATACGGAAATTGACCGTCGACGTGAGCGCGGTGACGACATGGGACTCCCTCCTGCTAGCGAGATTGGGCTCCCGGCGGGGAGCAGGAGCGTGCACCGGCACCGACCTTAAGCCCCACCAGGCTAGGTCGCAGTCCCGGCGCTGTCAACGATCTCGTTCAATCGCCCGGCACGCCTAGCTTACGGCTCCTCGTAATAGAACCGCACCTGAAGCAGCCGCAGGCCGTTGTTGTCGTAGGCCCAGAAGTAGCCCTCAAGGCACTCGGCGAACAGGCTCACGTTCGTGTCTCCGCAGGCCGCAGCGGCTTCGCTGCCTTCGGGCAGCTGGATCGTCGTCAGCTCATCCGTCACGTCCTGGAAGCGCCGCCGGCCCTTCCGGCGAATCTCGATGACCGATTCGGTCGAGCAGATCTCACCCGATTCGAGGCCACCGTCGAGATCGTCGGCGATATCCTCGACGCAGGTCGACATCTCCGTCTGGCCGTGAGGTCTACCGAGACCTCGAATCCAGACCGTGTACGGACCGGGCGCCGGCAGCTCGAAGATCGCGCCGCCATCGGTTCCGTCGGCATCCACGACCTGATACGTCTCGCCCTCGCGGAGACTGATTCGGGTTCGCACCGGCGCGTCTGGCTTTCGAGTCCCCAACCGCACGAAGATGCGGTGACCACTGCTGCCGGTCATGTCGGCGCTCTTCTCCCTCGACATGCCGATGATGTTCAGGTTGTAGTGCGGTCCACTCGGTGCGCCGTTCCCGGTCAGTTCCCCGTTGCCGCTCTGGCCGAAGCTCGCATCGGCGACGGTCAGCGACAGCACGAAGGCGGCTAGCAGTGTCAGGCGGGATGACTGCATCGTAACCTCCACGGTTCACGGTCAACACGCTGTCGGCTAACTCAGGCATTCGCCCAGAGCCTGCCACTTCCGTGCCGCGATGACGGCCGTTGCCGCTGTAACAGTTAGCCGACGTACGGCCATTCTGACTGGGAAGTTTTTTGCTGGGGTGAGGAACTATTTCTTGAGCTTTATCGCTGATGGGCGGGCTAGCTTTCCTCTCGCCCCGCCAGTCGGGCCAGGGCGCGGCGCGCCGCTTCGACCTCGCCGCTGAGCTCGGGATCGGGCTCGGCCCAGATCTCCAGGAAGTTCCGGTAGTGGCGGATGGCCGCATCGACGTTGCCGCGCGACTCTTCCAGCCGTGCCAACCGCAGCTCGATCAGCGGCAGCTGCAAGCGTACGAATGCGTCGCCCGCGAGCCGGGCGGGTTGGATCATGTCCTCCAGGTAGGCCACCGCCGAGTCGGGCTCACCCAGCTGCTCGAACGACAGACCGAACATGAGATCCGCCAGGACCTCCCAGTTGTCCACTCTGAGGTCCAGCGCCCGCATCCGGTGTAGCAAGTCGATCGCGCGTTCCGCGTCACCGTCATGGAGTGCCCGCGCTGCCCCGGCGAGCCGGTCGCCGTAGTAACTGACCATATTGGCACTGTCGGGGAACGGCGGGTACGCCGCTTCCACCTGCTCCGCCAGGTCGGGCAGCTCCAGCAGGTGGGCGAGTACCTGGAGAGTCTGCCGGGCGATGAAACGTTCCGGCTCGGCCAACGACTCCGGCTCGGCGTAGGCGATCACCCTCTCGAATAGCGAGCGCGCCTCAGCGTGACGTCCGCGCGTCGCCTCGGCCGTGACCGCGTACAGCGCGGGGGGGCCGTACAGGAACCTGTTCCCACGCTGGACACGGTACTCGGCCACAGCCAGTTCGCGTTCGATGCCGCGTTGCAGGCGGCCGCGGGCGATGTCCAAAGCGGCGCACCGGGTTCGCACACTCGCCAGCCGGCCAGCGCTGGTCGCCGCCGCCAGCAGTGAATCGCAGAGAAACTCCGCACGCCCCCAGTCACGTCGGCCCAACGCCTGACCGTGCGACCAGTCGGCCGCCTGCTCCTCGAAGCCGCGCTGCCGCGCCACTTGTATGAAGCTGTCGGCGATCTCCCAGCGGCCGGTCCAGCGGGCGTTGACGATGACGTGACCGTACGACAGGGCCGAGTATGGCCGCAGCTCGACGGTGCGTAACGACGCCTGGTAGGCCAGCTCTCGCTCGCCGAGCCGCTCGGCCATGGCCGCCACATTGGTCGCCGCCTCGCCGTAATCCGGGTAGCGTGAGAGTATCAGCTCGTAGGCCTCGAGCGCTCTGCGATAGTCGAACTCAACGTGCGTGTAGTAGGCCGCCTCGGTCAGCAGGCGCTCTCGCTCGGTCAGGCCGGACCTCAACTCGTAGGCTCGCGTCGCGTAGCGCGCCGCCTCCGCGCGCTGGCGCAGGTTGGCGCTATACACGGCCGCTGCGCGGTACGCTCCGGCGAACGTCGAGTCCAGACGAATCGCCTGGGTCGCCAGCTCCAGCGCGTGCCCGAACTCGTAGCGGTTGTTGGCGTCCGAAGCCTGCGCATAGAGCTTGAGCGCTTCTAGAGACGTCGTCGTGACCTGCGGCAGCGGCTCGCTCTCCCGGACCGCGCCTCGCTGTTCGCCCAGGCGTCGCCGCAGCTCATGCGATAGCTTCTCCACGCCCTCTAGCAAGCGGTCCTCACTCGCCACACTTCGCGCGGCGATGATCTCCTCACCCGAGCCCGGCTGGACGACCCGGGCGCTGAAGACGTACTGCCCGCCGAGTCTACTCACCGTTACGGCGAGCACGGCCGCCAGGCCCTCGCGCTCCGCGACCTCGAGGGCGACCGCCCGATCGAGGCGCGTCGTGTCAGCCCGCCCCATGCGCCGCAACACCGGCCTCAGCTGCTCGCGGCTATAGACGTTCACATACCGCGACTGCTGCAGGTCCACCGTCAGCGCCTCACGCGCCGCCAGCGCCACGTCCCGGTCGTCCGGAGCCGCCTCGAAACCCGGCACCACCAACCAGGCCCGCTCCTCGAACGCTTCACCCGCGGTGCCACGCGACTCGGTGACCCGGCCGGCGCCCCGCACCACGACGAAGGCACTCACAGCGCCGACGACCACCAGAGCCGCCAGCACGGCCAGCACGACTCTGGGCAGCGTCAAGTTTCGGGTAAGGAAGTCGCCGGCCGCCGGCTCGGGGCGCGGCGACTCCGCGACGGGCTCGCCCGCTATCCGATCGGTACCCGGCTCGGTGGGTCCTGCCGTCGACTCGCGGCCAGGCTCTGCCGGTGCGCTCGGACCCGCCGCGCTCGTGGTTCCCGGCTCCCGCTCCTCCCGCACGAACGCCGTCGCCAGTACCAGCGGCAGGCCGATGAGCAGCAGGAGAATCTCCGTGGGGTAGACCCATTCGGGGAGCAGGTAGCGCTCGATCACCTGGTCGGAGGCCTCGAGCACCGCCCACGAGGCCCCGAGATAGATGGTCACGACCTGCCAGAGGGAGCGGCGGTGGATCTCGACGATGAACCGCTTGAGACGGGACATGGCTCCTACGCGGAAAATAGGCGCCGGGCGAACCGCCGTCCTGGCCCGGCGATCAGCTGCGTGTCCTTCCAAAATGGCGCAGGGGCTGCCACGCAGCAACACGGCCAAGCGCGTCGGCGAAGCCCCTACGATTCGACGTACAGCCTGGGAAGCAGCGGATTCATCCCGATGGCCACTTTGTAAACCGAGCTTCCGGCCCGGGCCGCGACCTCGCCGATCGACAACTCCTCTTCGCCTTGGCTGCCGAACAAGACGACTTCATCTCCTATCGCTATTTCATCGGCGCCCGTCACGTCGACCGTGCTGTGGTTCGCCGTCACCGCGGCGATGAGCGGCCAGCGCCGGCCCCGGATCAAGACCTCAGCCTCCTCGATCCCTTGCGGCGGACAGCCGTCGGAGTAGCCCAGGGGCAAAGTCGCGACGAGCATTTCGCGCTCGGCCGTGAACAGCCTGTGATAAGAGACCGATTCGCCCGGCCGCAGTCGCTTCACGTAGATCACACTGGCCTTCACCGACATGACAGGCCTCAGATCCAGGTTGGCCAGCGGTTCCAACCCGTAGAGGGCGTTGCCCGGTCTCACCATGTCGAGGAACGAGTCGGGGAAGTTCGAGATCGGCAGACTGCTCGCGACATGTCGTACGCCGACGGAGATGCCATTAGCCGCGGCGCCATCGCACACACGGATGAAACGATCAAGCTGGACCGGGTCGAAGTCCGGCTCTTCGGTCAGTGTGGTGAAGATCCCTTCGATGGCGATATCCGGTATCGACGCGATCCTCTCTATATAGGAGGGCGCTTCGTAGTAAGGCACCCCGACGCGCCCCAACCCGGTGTCTACCTTGATGTGGACCTTCGCCCGCTTACCCTGGGCCCGCGCCGCCCGCGCCAGCAGCTCCACCGTCTCGGAGTAGACGGATTGTGATACGTCGAGTCGAACCAGCTGATCGGCCTCGTCCCGGGAGAACGGCCCGAAGTTCAGGATCGTGCCCCCAATTCCGCTTTCCCGCAGCGCGACCGCCTCCGTGACCTTCCCGACGGCGAAGTGCCTGACGTCCTGCCGCGCCAGGAAGCCGGCCACCCCCACGAGCCCGTGCCCGTAGGCGTTCGCTTTGATGACCGCCATCACCGGCCGGCCCTGCACCCTTCGGCGAACCTCCGATAGGTTGTTGGCGAGGTTGCCGAGATCGACCTCGATCCACAGGTCGGGCCCTGCACTCGCGTCTGCCTCATCTCCCAGCGCGCCGTTCGTCAAGCGCCCGGGAACGCTCAGTGCCAGCGGGGCTACACCGGCCAGGGTCAAGAACTCTCTGCGGCTGACCTCGCTCATCGCGCTTTCTCCGTTCTCTTCGATATGACGATCACGATCTCGAACAGCGAATCGCCACCGCCCGGCGGCGGCTCCACTGTCCAGTTCGAGAAGAGCACCGGTCGGCGGACGCGGCAGCCCAGCTCTCTCAGCCAGACGGCGACGACCTCGTTCGAGTTGTGCAGGGCCCAGTACGCACTTGGATGATGCACGAACTCGAGATCGTAGGCCGCATTGTAAACCCGCGTCTCGATGTTCGCCTCGTAGATGGAATCGAGGCGCGTACGCAGATTCTCGATCCGTCCGGCATCGACGGTCACCTCGTGCAGGCCCTCGATCCCGACACGCACCTGCCCGCGGACGGACCTCGCCGCCGCAGGCCCCCGCAACTCGCGGCGCCCCAACCCTGCCCTCGTCGGCCACACGATCGCTGCTGACGCCTCCGCCACACCCGTCTCGACCTGTGCGTAGTACCGCCAGTCACCGTAGGAGTAGCGCACGATCCCGCTGTCTGGGCCCGGAAGCACGAGGCTTGCGTGGCGGCCATGATCGAGAAGGAACACGGATCGCGGCTCGTTCGGCGTCGGCGGTGGGATGATCACGGTCGTGCAACCATGGAGCAGCGCCCCGATCAACACTGACCAGCTCCACCGGCGCACGCTCATTGCTCGGCGACCGCGCTGGAAGCCTCGCACCGCCGCGCCCGTTCCCGCTCGAACAGGCGGGCGCCCGGAGTGCCGTAAGAGTGATCTCGACTTGATGTGCAGGAAGCGAACCGGCCGCATCGTGACCATCGCGGGTACTTGGAGTAAGATCGGGTTCCTTGCCTGAACCCCAAGCTGAGCACCGCGGCCAGCGCTTGCAAGCCGGCAAGACACCGGGCTAATGAGCGGGATACACCGCCGCGTGGCTGGCGAGATTAGCTGCCAGAGGATCGCCGTCTTGGGCGCAGCTACTCACTCGGCGTTGAGCGCCTCAACCGGATCCACCTGCAGCGCCTTGCGGGCCGGGATCCAGATGGCCAACAGAGCGATCAGAACCATGAGCAGAGCCGCCGTCAGGAAAGTGACCGGATCGGTTGCCGACAGCTCGTAGAGCAGCCCCGAGAGAACCCGGGTGGCTGACAGGCCGCCGATCAGGCCGAGCGTAAGGCCGAGCCCGGTGAGCATGGCGCCCTGGCCCATGACCAGGGCGTAGATGTCCCTATCCTGAGCCCCGAGCGCGACGCGGAGACCGATCTCGGGAACACGCTGCGAGACGGCGTAGCCCACCACCCCGGCCACCCCCACTGCGGAGAGCAGCAGCGCCAGCGCCCCGAATATCAGGAGCAGCACGGTCCGGAAGCGGGGTCCGGCCACGCTGAGAGAAACGATGCTCTCCATGGTCGAGACCGCACTGATCGACAGGTTCTCATCCAGCTGCCGGATCGCGGCCCGGACCGACTCGGCCATGTTCGCCGGATCCCGCTCGGTCCGCACGGCGAGGTACATGCTCCACCGCCGTCCCGGATCGAGCTCTTGCGCGTGCGGAACGTAGATGGCCGGCACCGGCGCCGCGGCGAGGCCGACCTGCCGGACGTTCTCGACCACGCCGACCAGTTCACGCGAGACGTTGTCCAGCCAGTCGCGAGTCTCGTAGAGGGTGACGCGCTTCCCCAACCCGAACCACCGCGACGTCTCACCGGGGAGGCCCAGCCGCGCCATCGCTTCGTTGACGACCGCCACCGGTGGACCGGCCTCGTCGTCCTCTGCGCTGAAGCCGCGGCCCCGAACCACGCTTATCCCCATGGCGCGGAAGTAGTCCGGACTCACGACCCGAACCTCCGCGCACCGCGGGCCATCGTAATCCGCGAGGTCGCCACTCGTGGGCAGCGGACGGTCGTCGGGCCAGACAAACTCGCAGTTCTGCGCCGGGGTCATCGGGAGGATGTTGACGGCTCCGGCGACGCGGACGCCGGGCAGCGAGCCCAGCCGATCGAGGATATCCTGGTAGAGGCGGGTAATATCAGCGGGTTCCGCGTAGTCCCCGGCCCGAGGTGCGAGGTTCACGGTGAGGACGTTCTCCGCCTGAAAGCCGGGGTCGACTTGATGTACCTTCCAGAAACTCTTCAGCAGCAGCCCCGCGCCGGCCAGCAGGACCACGGACAGTGCGATCTCCGCCACCACCAGACAACTGCGCAGATTCTGGCTCCCCCTGTCAGCGGTACTGCTCCGACCGCCGACTTGAAGGGTGGCGGAAAGGTCCGATCTCACGGCCTGGTAGGCGGCGCTCAGCCCGAAGATGATTCCGGTAAGCAGCGACACCCCTACGGCGAACAGCAGAACCGCCCAGTCGATTCGGACCGCCGCGATCCGCGGGAGGTCGGCACCGCCCAGAGCCAGCAGGGCATCCATGCCCAGCCAGGCCAGAGCGAGACCCACCGTCCCGCTCAGCACGAAGAGCAGGCAGAACTCGGTGAGCAGCTGCCGGATGATGCGGCCGTTACCGGCCCCCAGAGCGGCCCGCAGTGCGACCTCGCGTCCCCGAACCACGGTCCGCGTCAGGTACAGATTCGCCACGTTGGCGCAGGCGATGAGCAGCACGAGACCGACGGCTCCCAGCAGGATGAGCACCGCGGGGCGCACGCCGCCCACCGTCCACTCCTTCACCCTCATCAGCGCGACGGCCTCGCCGGCGTGGGCCTCGGGAAACTCCTCCGCCAGGCGCAGCCAGATACGATCCAGGTCCGCCTGAGCCTGCTCCAACGAGATCCCTTCCGCCAGCCTGCCGATCGCCCTCCAGCTGTGATTGATCCGGGCGAGCTGCATCGCGTCCCAGGCCGGGGGCCGCGACCGCCAGAGCACGGGATCGTGGAACGGGTCCTCGAATCCCGCCGGCGCCACTCCGACGACGGTGTAGCGCTCGCCGTCCAGGTCCAGGGTCCGTCCGAGGACGCCGCGATCACCACCGAACCGGCTCTGCCAGAAGCCGTAGCTCAGAACCACCACCGGCTCGTGACCCAACTCCTCTTCCTCCGGGAGGAAGAAGCGACCGAACGCCGGCTGCGTGCCGAGGATCTGGAAGAAGCCGGCGGAGACCGAACTGCCGTTGACCCGGGTAGGTTCGCCGGCGCCGTAGAGGATCGGAGTCCAGGACCGAAAGGCCGAGATCTGCGAGAAGCTCGCGTTCTCGGTCCGCATGTCCTCGATCTCCGGGTAGGCGAGCCAGCTGTGCCGTGGAACCAGCTGTCCCTGCCGCAGACTCAAGATGTGCACGACCCGCTCGGGTCCGGCATAGGGCAGCGGCCGCAGCAGGACCCCATTCACCACGCTGAAGATCGCCGTGTTGGCCCCGATCCCCAGTGCCAACGAGATGACCGCCACCAGAGTGAAGCCGGGGTTCTTCCGCAGCTGACGGATACCGTAGCGCAAATCCTGCCACATGCCATTCATCGGGACACCTCCTCGATTGCCCTCGAGGATCAGCTAGGCAGATCGCGGGCCAGGCGGAGGCGCGGCGGCGCGCCACGCAGCGGCGGACGGCGCAACTGCTTGAATAGCATTTATTTACACGTCATGGCCGGCAACCGTATCCCGCGAGAGAGGTCCGATTACACTCCGCCAGCTGAGCGGCTGGACGTTCCGGTTCCGAACAACGGCGCACCGCAACCGGACACCGGGCGGTGCCGGCCACGGCGCCTTCAGTTACCGGTGTCCTCGAGGCGATCGACCAGCACCGTCGCGGTCAGCGTGCCGGTCACGTTCGTCGCGGTGCGTGCCATGTCGGGGATCCGGTCCACGCCGAGCAGCACGGCCAGTCCGTCCAGCGGAATCCCCACGGTCCCCAGCGCCGGGGCGAGGCTCAGGACACTGCCGCCCGGAATGCTCGGTACGGTGAACGAGACGATGACCGTCGCCAGCACGGCGCCTCCGATGCCGGAGATCGCCAGCGAGACGCCGTAGAGCCAGGCGAGGAAGACGAGGCCGGCGCCTTGGAAGACGGCGCTGCCGGCGCGGCCCAGGCCGGCGCCCAGCGGGACGACGAAGCCCGACACCGTACTCGATACACGCAGCTCGTCATCCGCCGCCTCGAGCATCGCCGGCACCGTGGCCGGCGACGAGACGGTCGCCGCCGCTATGACCTGCGGGCTGATGCACCCTTTGAGGAACTTCGCCACCGACCGGCGCGCTAGGAACCGCACGGCCGGCACGTAGACCAGAGCGACGAAGACGGCGAGTGCCACGAGCACGGCGACGACGAACGCCATGAGGCTCTGCAGCATCGCCCAACCGGCACGTGCGGTGACCGGCGCCGCCAGCGCGAAGATGCCGACCGGCGCGATCCACAGGATCCAGTGGGTCAGCTTGATGAGCGCCGCGGCGATCGCTTTCGCCAACCCGTGCAGATGATCGCGCTGCTCCTCGGGCAGCGTTCCGGCGGCCGCGGCGAACATCACGACGAACACGATGAGTGGCAGCAGCGCGCCCTCGGCGGCGGCCTGAAACGGATTGCTCGGTATGAGACTCAACAGGAAGTCGATCGGGCCCGGAAGCGTCGGCGCTTCCACCGCCTGAACCGTTATCGCCTGCGCAGCCGCGTCGCTGGCCAGTGGCAGGAGAGCGCGCATCACGCCCATGCCCAGCAGAACGCCCACGACGCTCGTGACGGCGAAGAACCCCATCGCCGCCCCGCCCATCCTGCCCAGCCGCCTCAGATCACCCAGCGATGAGACCCCAACAAAGATGACGGCCGCCACCAGCGGGATGACGACCATCTTCAGTAAATCGACGAAAGCGGTCCCGATCGGTTCGACGCCTTCGGCAAAACCGACCAGAACAGGTGCTTCAGTGACCGCGGCGACGAGCCCCAGTAGCAGGCCCGTTACCAGGCCGAGCGCGATGGCCAGCTGGAGCTTTACCGGCACGGCGGCCGACGAACGCTAGAGTATCTCGCGCGGAATCTCCAGCGAGCAAGCGACCGGTTCACCTGTCTGGTCCTCGCAGGAATCGCTCCGCGTGAACTCCCTCGTCACACCGTCTACGTCGATTTCAAGGGTTATTTGCCCGCTCTGCACGGTCCCCTCAGCCGAGGCTCCTATCGGGTTCCCCTCCGGGACCAAGAACCTGACCTCCCAGCCCTCGGGTGGATCGTTGACCGTCCTTGCCACCCTGAGGTCGTCATAGAAGGTGACCTCCGTGATCAAGCCGAGGCTGGTGTTGCTCAACGAATACGTCACTTCGTAGAAGTCGGGGATATTTAGGTCCGTCGAGCACCCGGCCACCGCCAACAGCAGCGGCAGCACCGCAAGAGCGCGAAAACGCGGCCTCTTCGTGAGGGGCTGGCTCCTCATGTCATTCAACTCCTCAGGTTCTGCACGGGGGTCTCGTGTTCGAGCCGTAAGCTACGACGCCGCGGGGTCGCAGTCGAGTGCCCCCGTATTGGCAGGCTTCAGCCCCGGCGCCATGCCAAACTGGCGCGACAGCGCTCCCGCCGACATCAACACGCGAGTGCCAGGACGGGGTCCACGGGCTCGTCTACGATTGCGACAGCGACGCACCCATTTCGTTAAGCCGGGCCCCTCTTTGGGGGCGCTATCGGACAATTAGTCCCCTGCCTTACCCGTCGCGACGCGGCCATCGCGCATCCGCACCAAGCCCGGCGGCTGGCACACACCTTGCCCTTTCCTAAAACAACGGGCCTGCTGAACGCTCAGAGCCGGCCACGGCCCACGTGTGAGAGCAAATTCGCAGGCGGAGCCTCGAGAGGGGCACGCCGAGAAGGGAGCCAAGACAGATGCTGACGGCGTTGCTAGTCGCAATGGTCATCCTCCTCCCGCCGCTCGTATGGGTCTGGCGGTCGTACGAGGAGCCGAGCTAGAGCACGAGCACTGGCATCGGAATCGAACGAGAGGGGGCACCGACGATCGGTGCCCCCTGTCTCTTTTGGGTTGCCCGGGCCGGCGCCCAGTCGACCACTCTATGACTGCTACTCCGTCACCGCGATCCCGGCAGGAAGTCCCCCATCACCCAGAGCTCCGCAGACCGTATTCCTGCCACGAACGCCAGCCGTCGCCCGTCAGGGTGAATGTGCAGTTGAGTCAGCGCCTCCAGCTCGCCCGGGTCGATCGGCTTGACCAGAAAGTCGAACGCGCCTTCCCGCATCGAGCGGACGACGGTCGTCATGTCGTCGTACGCGGTCATCAGCACGACGTCGACTGATGGCGCACGCTCACGGACGAGCGCGAGCAACCCGACCCCATCCAGCCCCGGCATGCGGATGTCGGATAGAACCAGGTCGGGGGGGTACTCGGCAATCCTGGCCAGCGCCTCCTCGGCGCTAGCGGCGCTCTCCGGCTCGACGCCCAGGTGGCCCAGCGCCTGCGTCAGCGAGCGTAGAACCGCCGGGTCATCGTCGACCAGAAGCACTCGTCTCAGCATGAGTCGTAGCCTACAAGCACGGTGGCGGCCACGTACCGGATGGTAGGGACCGCTTCAAGATGGGGGCCCTCAATCCGGTGGGCAAACGGATAGCTTGTGCTTCCACGTAACCCTCACAGCTCGTCGTTGACAACCAGGTGGTCGCGTCATTAGGGTGGATAGACTTTCCAGGAAGCTGAAGATGCGCGCAGTGGCCCCAACCAGAGGCGTAGCCCAACCGGTTCTCAGCCTGAAGATGATCGACGCGACTCTGTCCGCGCTCCAACGGTTTACTTACTTCCCCGCCAAAGCATACAAGTTTCCCCGCATTCGACGGAGGTGTGCGATGATGAGCCCGGCCACGTTACAGCTGCCCGCGTCCCGACGCACGGACCGACCCGACCGTGCGCCCGCCGAGCGCAACCTTAGCGGGTTGGTGTCGGCGCTGGCGATCTCGCTACTGCTTGCGGCACCCGCATCGTCCGCTCTGGCCCAGGATGAAGTCCCGCAGGGCGGTGTCCAGCAGAGCACCCACACCATCAACCTGCAACCGGGAGCGACGTTCGAGTTCGATGTCCCCCTCTGGCGTACCGGTACGCAGGTCACCGTAGCTTTCACCCCGGCCCGGCAGTTCAGGCCGGTCACGATACAGCCCCGCCCGATACAGCCCCGCCCGATGCAGAGGCAGCGGCCCCGCTCGCTGGACACCATCGAGCGGTCGATCGAAAGCGGCGCGGCCCGGCAGGAGCAGGAAGCCAGCGCTTTCAGCTTCCAGATGCGGGTAGGCACGCGGACGATGACGCCCGATCCCGACCTGAGCGGGTTGAGAACGTTCGTGGTAACGGTGGGAATCCTGCCGCGCGGCGCACCGACGAGCGCCCGCGGAACCCTGCGCAACGTCTCCGACCAGCCGCAGAGCGGAGAACTGCGGGTCCAGTCGGTGGACGCATCGGCGATGAACCGGCTCGTGGCCGAGCGTCAGAGAGCCGCGATTCAGGAAACGATCGAGGCGAGCGACCCCGACCTCATCTTCATGATCAACCACACTCTGCAGCGACACCTGGCCGGCTATCCGGGCGGTAAGTCAGAGGTGGAGACCCAGCTGTCGGAGATGTTCGCCGAGACCGGTGTGTCAAACGCTTTCCTCCGCTCGATCACTCAGAGCATGCAGCCCTTCGAGGCTCAGATACAGGCCAACGTGCAGAACCCACAACTCCGTACTCTCAGCACACGACAGCCGGTCAGCATGCCGATCGTCCAGACCGTCCGCCAGGTGCGGCCGGCCCAGGTAGAGCCCGGACAGCTGCAGTTCGCGCCGACGCTCGGCGAGGTCGAGCCGCCCGAGCCCACCCCGCAGGATAGCCTGCAGCTGTTCCGCATCTATCTCGCAGCCATCAAGTCGCACCGCTGCGCCGATGACGCCGGTTGGGAGTGGGGCTGCGATGAGGAGGAGCCGTACGTCGTCTGGTCGGCCGATTCGCCGGACTACATGCGGCGCGGCGTGACGGACAAGGCGAAGAACATGGTGCGCAACAGCGAGCGCTTCCTTACCGGCTACACCAACGTGTTCAGCGTCAGCGAAGGATCGCCCGAGCATCGAAGGCCGACCTACCCGCTCATCTATATGTACCAGGTCATCGAGGCGGACCCCGGGGGACCATCCACCGAGGACTTGATGGAAGCGATAGGTGCGGGGGTCACGACAACGCTGGCGTTCTACATGGGTGACTTCCCGGCGATGATCGCCAGCGGTATCGAGATGCTGAAGCAGACCACCGACTATTTCGTAAAGCTGGCGGCGCGCGGCGACGACCTCTACCCGATCATGATCGCCGTGTTCGACGAGGGCAGGCTGCTGCTCCTGACCTCGGGCGACTCGCCGGGTCCGCTCGATGCCGACCTGTTCGAGAGCGCCGGTGACTACAACAAGTTCGCGATTCGTGTTCCAGTGGTTAAGAAGGGCGGCAACGACCAGTGGAGCCTCGTCTATATGATATCGCGCGAGGCCGTGCCGCCGCCCGACGTGGCGATGGGCACGCTCTGTTCGTTCCAGGCGATGCAGGGCGCCTACTACATACGGCACAGGTCCTTCCGCGGTGAGGTCACACCGGTAGGGTCGGCGCTCGACCGACAGGACGCCACGTTCAGGATGGTGCCCGGCCTGGCCGACAGCGACTGGGTCTCGCTCGAATCGGTGAACTATCCGGGCTACTACCTGCGGCACCAGAACTTCGAGTTCCACCTGCAGCAGGCGAGCGACGATCAGCTATTCAAGGAGGACGCGACGTTCCGGATCGTCCCGGGCCTGGCTAACGCCGACTACGTGACCCTCGAGTCCTACAACTACCCGGGCCATTACATCTACTGGAGCAGCGACTGGAAGCTCAGGTTGGGTGATTTCTTCTACAACATGCCCGACTACATGAAGTGGCAGCCGGCCGCGCAGATGCAATGGCGACAGGTGGCGACCTTCAGGTTGGTCGATCCGCTGACCCAGCAGTGAGGTGTGAGCCGTATCGACTATAGACCCCTACGACTGTACCGGGTCGACCTCCGCGGCGCTTGCCGGGGCTATTCCGCTCTCAGCGCTTGATTCGGGTCGACCCGAACAGCCCGGAACACGGGCACGGTGATCGCGGCGAGTGCAAGCAAGGTCATGATGAGCGCGCCGCCGGCCATGAACAGGGGGTTGAGGGGGCTGATGCCGTATGCCAGGCTCGACGTCAGGGTTGCCGAGAGCACCGACCCGACGAGCCCGATGACCAGCCCGAGGAGGATCAAACGCAGCCCCTGACGCAAAAACAGCCGTAGGACCTTGCCGCTGTCGGCCCCGAGCGCCACCCGCACACCGACCTCGTGGGTTCGCTGAGACACGTAGTACGACATCACGCCGTACGTCCCCGCGACTACCAGGATGAGCGCCGTGACGGCGAAGAGTGTGACGAGCAGCGTGTAGAAACGCCGGCGCTCGTTGGCGCTCGTCACAACGTCATCCATCGCGCGAACCCCGGAGAACGGTATCTGGCTGTCGATATCGCGCACGGCCTGCCGTAGAGCCGGTACCAGCGCCTGGGGATCACCGGACGCTCGTACGACCAATCGCGTGTACGCCCAGAGCTGGGTGCTATGCGGGAAGTACATCTCGGGGAGCGGCGGATACTCGAGGCCCCACTGGCGGACGTCGGCGACCACACCCACGACGGTAGCGATCCACCCCGGCGGATCGCTGTTCTGGCGAACCCGTCTGCCCAGCGCACTCTCGCCGGGCCAATAGCGGTCGACGAAAGCCTGATTGACCAGTGCAATCCGGTCGGTGGCGACGTCCGCGCGCGCCACATCGCGCGCTTCCAGCTTTCTCCCCGATAGCAGGGCGATACCCATCGCATCGAAATACTCGGGACTGACGTACGAGTACTCGACCAGCGGCCGCCGCGCCTGCGGATCGTACGTCTCCCCATCCACGAGTACCCAACCGTTGTTACCTCCCGCTAGAGGTAGCTTGTTCGTCGCCGCAGCGTGCTCTACTCCCGGCAAACCTTGAATGCGCTCGAGCAATCGGTTCCAGAAAGCAACTCGCCCTTCGATTTCCTCGTAGCGGGGCCCGTTGAGCGGGATGCCGGCGACCAGCACGTGTTCGGTAGCGAATCCCTGGGGAATCTCCAGCACCTCCAGGTAGCTGACAATGAGGAGGGCGGCACCGTTCGCCAGAACGCACGCGATGGCGAGCTGACCCGTCACCAGCATCCCGAGCAAACGGTTTCGGGTGCCTCCGCCCGCCTGGCTCCCTCGCCCTTCCTTCAAAGCCCCTACCAGGTCGGTGCGGGACGCGAACAGCGCCGGCGCCAGGCCGAAAGCCAAACCGGTGATCAGCGTCACAAACAGTGAAAAGAGCAGCACCCAGCCGTCGATCGCTATGCCGTCGACCCTGGGTATACTGGGAGGAATCAGGTCCTTGATAGCCCCCATCGTCCCCAAGGCGATGAGCACGCCGGCCACACCGCCCAACGCCGACAGCACCATGCTCTCGGTGAGCAGTTGACGGATCAGGCGCGGGCGCGCCGCGCCCATCGAGGCTCGGATCGCCAGCTCGCTCGTCCGCGTCGTACCTCGCGCCAGGAGCATGCTGGCCACGTTCGCACAAGCGATCAGCAGCACGAGCCCCACTATTCCCAGGAGCATCACGAGAAAGCTGCGCACGCCACCTAGGGCCCGCCGCATCAGCGGGTCGATCCACACCTGGACTTGGGCATTGGTATTGGGATAGGCCTCGGCGAGGCCGGCGGCGATCGTCCGCAGATCGGCCTCCGCCTGCGCGACCGTGACACCGTCCTCCAGCCGGCCGAGCGCGGCGAAACTGTGCCAGCCCCGCAGGCTGTCGGCCCGCACGAGTACGAGGGGCGTCCAGACCTCCGGCTCGTCGGACATCGAGCTCCACGGCTTCGGGAATTCATACTCCGGCGGCATGACACCGATCACAGCGGAGCTCTCGCCGTTCACCGTGATGCGCTGCCCGATGATGTCAGGGGCCGCACCGTGCTGGCGCCTCCACAACGCATCGCTGAGGATCACCACCCGGTGGTTCCCATCGATCTCCTCATCGTCGTTGAACAGCCGTCCCATGCTCGGTTGCACGCCAAGCGCCCGCAACACGCTGGCCGTGCACCGCACTCCGAAGACCCGAGCCGCTTCCTCTTCGCCGGCCAGATTGACCCAATCGAACCGGTAGATCCCCATCTCCTTCAAGGAGCTATTCTGCTCCCGCATGTCGAAGTAGTCGGGGGATGCGAACGGCTGGTACGCCCTGCGCTCCAGCGGGGTCTCCCATATCGCTACCACCCGGTCGGGCTCCGGGTAGGGGAGCGAGCGCAGTATGAGCCCCTTCATCACGCTGAAGATCGCCACGTTCGCGCCGATCCCGACGGCGAGCGTCAGGACGACCAGCAGCGTGAATCCTGGACGTCGGCTTAGTTGGCGAAGGGCGAAGCGGAGATCGTGGGCGAGGTCATCCATTGTGCCCCCCTTGGCGTTCTGTGGCCCAATGGTTGGACCCTTCCGCCGGCAGAAAGGTTGTCACGGCTGACTCGCGCCCAGTCGACCATCACTCGCCGCTGCCCTCGGTGACGACAGATGCCAGGACTCGCCGGATGAGGCCGTCCATCGCCCGGCCATTGATCCAGCGCGCCACGACCACCAGATCGTACTCCGGAATCGCGCACACCATGTTCGTGCCGGCGCCCACGTGGCAGAACGTCGACTCCGGCGCGCCAGGCGCCATTTGCTGGCCAGTGTTGAGGAACCAATTCATGAAGCCGTAGCTGGGGTTCGCCGAGCCGGGGGTGAGCGCCATCTCGACCCACTCTTCCGAGAGGATCTGCCGGTCCTTCCAGCGGCCGCGCCGCAGCGTCAGCAGGCCGAAGCGCGCCTGATCCCTGGCGCTGATCCACATGCCACCGCCCCAGTGGCCGCCGCCCGAGACCGACTGCACCTTGAGCCCGTCGATCAGCACCCACGAGTTGTCGTAGCCGTGCCAGCGCCACGTGTTCGACGCGCCGATCGGATCCATCACGTACTCTCTCAGCACCTGCGGTAGCGGCCGCCGCCACACGTGCAGCGCCGCCAAGGCCAGAACGTTCACGCGCACATCGTTGTACTTGTAGACGGTGCCGGGCTCGTGCCGCTCGCGCGTCAGCCACTCGCTGGGCTCGACGTCGCGCGGCGGCCGGTCGGCCCAGTCCGGCTTACCCCACAACGTGCCCTCCCAATCGCTCGTCTGCCTCAGCAGATGGTCCCAGGTGATCTTCGAGTTGTGCTCCGAGTTGAAGTGATCCGTAGGCACGTACAATTGCACCCTGTCGTTTGTGTCGCGGATCATCCCCCGGTCCCAGGCGAGCCCAACGGTCGTCGAGAGGAAGCTCTTGGTGACACTGAAGGTCATATCCACCCGGAACGGCTCGCCCCATTCCGCCACGATGTAGCCGTGTCGGACGATGATGCCCGTCATGTCACCCCGCGTCTTGAAGGGGCCGATCGCCTCGCCGTACGGCTCACCACCGCCGCCGAAGGTCATGTAGTGGTTCAGCTCGAGGTCGCGGGGCGCGGTCGACTCGTTGTCCTTGGCGAACTGGATCGCCGCCTCGAGCAGCGCCGCGTCCATCCCCACCTCCTCGGGCCGGCGCGTCTCCCAGTCGCCTGGGCGTCCCGGGTAGTACACATCGGCCTGCGCGGTCGCCGACGCCGCGACCGTGCTGGCGACGCGCGCCTCTTGGCCCACGAGATCCGCGGTCGCGAAGAACAGGACGAACCAGACGAGAACCGGAGTCACTCGGCGCATAGCGAGATGGAAGGGCATAGATCGCTCCTTCAGGCTGTTGGGCATTATTAGCTCTCGGGAAGCTCGATGGTGGGTCTCAGCGATGCAAGGAGCGCCGACCGTACGGTCGCAATGACTCACTCCTCGGGCGCGGGCGGCTTCCGCAGCTTCTTGACCTGCCCGCGCCGACTCTTGGTCTCGAGACGCTTCTCCGCCGCCGACTTCGGCGGTCGCGTCTTCTTGCGGCGCTTCGGCACACGTAGGGCGCGGGCCACCAAATCCTGCAGCCGCTCTTTCGCCAGCTCTTTGTTGCGATGCTGGCTCCGCTCGTCGTCGGCGACGACCCGCAGAACGCCGTCCTTGTCGATCCGCGACGCCAGCTTCTCGAGGACCCGCTCCTTCTCCTCGCCGGTCAGCGCGGCGCTCAGACGGACGTTCCAACTCGCCTCGACGCGTGTGGCGCGGCGGTTGACGTGCTGGCCGCCGGGGCCGCCCGAGCGGGTGGCGCGAAAGTCGATCTCGTCCTCGGGAACCGGGCTACGTTTGGTCACTGGGCCAGTCGACAGGTAGTCGGGTAGCGATCACCTGAGCCGGACTCCAAGATGGGAGCTTCCGCCATCCGGAGGCAATCGCCGGCCGCGAAACCCGGCGCCCGGCGGTCCGTAGTGTCATTTGTGGTATAGCGGGCCAAGACTCCCAGCAGAGCCGTGATGCCATGGATAAGGTCTGGCAGGACATCAAGTACGCGATCCGCTCGCTGCGGCGCGGCGGCGCCCTCATCGCCATCGCCGTGCTCTCGCTGGCCATCGGGATCGGCGCCAACACGACGATCTTCAGCGCCGTCGACGTCTTCATGCTGCGGCCGCTCCCCTACCCCGACTCCGACGAGCTGTACTCGGTCTACACCACGAACCGGGAGCGCGGCTGGAACCAGGTCTCCTTCTCGGTGCCCGACTTCGTCGACCTGCGCGAGCGGAGTCGTACCCTGGATGTGGCCGCGACCCGCTACACCAGCTTCAACCTGTCGGAGGGCGATCGGCCGGAGCGACTGACCGGCATCCGGGTGGCCTCGAACTTCTTCCGCGTAGTTGGCGTGCAGCCGGCGCGCGGCCGGGCGTTCACTCCCGAGGAGGAGATCGAGGGTCGACACCACGTGGCGATTATCAGCGACGGGCTCTGGCAGCGCCGCTTCGGCGGCGACCCCGACGTGCTCGGCCGCGTCGTGCTCTTGGACGGCGAGCCGCACACGATCGTCGGCGTGATGCCGCCCAAGTTCTGGTTCCTCAGGCCGGGCACCGAGATCTGGGTGCCCTTCTACATTACCGGCGAAGAGCACCGCAACAGCCACTACATCGGTGTCCGCGCACGCCTGAGAGCTGGCGCTACACCGGAGCAGGCACAGCTCGAAACGGAGCGCATCGCGGGACAGCTGGCAGCCGAATACCCGGACACCAACGCCGGCAACGGTGCGGTACTCATCACGCTGCACCGCGACGTGTTCGACGAGGGGTTTCGCACGGGCAGCCTGACTGCCACGGTCGCGGTGCTCTTCCTCCTGCTCATCGCCTGCGCCAACGTGGCCAACCTGCTGCTGACACACGCGGCGGGCCGCGAGCGCGAGGTAGCGGTGCGCACGGCGCTGGGCGCCGACCGCAGCCGCGTCGTCCGGCAGTTCCTGACTGAGGCGCTGATCCTCTCGGTCGCCGGTGCGATCCTCGGACTCGGGCTCTCGGTCGTCGGCATCCGCGGTCTTCTATCGGTCATGCCGGGCTGGTTCCCGCGCATCGACGAGATCGGCCTCAATCCCCGGGTCCTCGGCTTCACCGCCCTGGTCACGATGCTGAGCGCCGTCCTGGTGGGCCTGGCCCCGGCGATCCAGAACACCAAGCCCAACATGGTCGAGTCGCTCAAGGAGGGCGGTCGCGGCGGCACGGCCGTAAGGGGCGCGCGCTTCAGGAAGGCGCTGGTCGTCGTAGAGGTGTCGTTGGCTCTGGTGCTGCTGGTATCGTCGGCGCTCCTCGTCCGCGGCTTCATCAACATCCGCCTGGCCGAGCGCGGCTACGACGAGAGCGACGTGCTGGCCTTCATGCTCGCGCTGCCCGAGCAAGAATACCCGGACTCCGCATCCACCATCGCCTTCCACACCGAGTTGCGCGAGCGCTTGATGTCGCTTCCTGGCGTCCGAACCGTCGGCGCCACGACGATCCTGCCGTTGCACGGGAACAGCATGACCTACTACTGGCTACCCGGCGAGGACATCGAGAGCGACCTGCAGCGCAAGATCACGAGTGTCAGGTGGGTCGGCCCGGGCTACTTCGATGCGCTGGACATACCCGTGCTGCAGGGACGCGTCATCGAGGATACCGACCGACCGGAGAGTCGCCGCGTCATCGTGATCAACGAGGCGATGGCGGAATTGCAGTGGCCCGGCGAGAATCCGCTCGGCCGCCAGCTGGTGCTCTACTCCGGGGCCAAGGAGATCGTCGGCGTCGTCGCCGATGTCCACTACAACAACGACGTGCAGAGCACCGGGCCGATGATCTACTTCTCGGCGTACCAGGACGACAACCGCTACCTGGACTGGGTGATCGAGACCGACGTGCCTCCCGAGACACTGGTGGAGTCCGTGCGCCAGGAAGTTCTCGCCATCGATCCCAACCTGCCGGCCTACAACATTCGGCCGCTGAAGGCCCTGATCGCTGAGAATCTGGGCGGCGACACGATCATGGCCAAGGTCATGGGCGCCGTGGCGCTGATCGCGCTGGTCCTGGCGCTGGGCGGCGTCTACGGCGTGATGGCTTATTCGGTCTCGCAGCGCACTCAGGAGATGGGCATCCGCATCGCGCTGGGCGCCCAGTATGCCGACGTCGTCTCCATGGTGATGCGCCAGGGCGCACTGCTCGCCCTACTCGGCGTTGTGCTGGGGGTCGTCATCGCACTCGGCGTTACCCGAACCCTGGCTTACTTCCTCTACGGTGTCAGCCCGTTCGATCCGCTGACCTTCATCGTCGCCGCCCTGGCTCTGCTGGTCGCCGGGATAGTGGCGACCTTCTTCCCGGCGCGGCGCGCGACGGCGATCGACCCGATCATCGCCTTGCGGTCCGAGTGAACGGCGGCGGTCCACCACCAGAGCACGCCAAGCAAACTTCGCGGCGATAGTGTAGTATGTTGTGCCGGCGACCCGCGGCCTCCAACCGGCTGCCGGGCCGCCGTTCACACATGACAGCAGCGGAGATCTCATATGGACGGGGTTCACGAACGGGAACGTACCGGCGAGCCGTGGGTGCAACTCGCCACCTTGCTCGAGCTCGAGGAGTTTTCCGAGCTGCAGGCCTTTCTAGCCGCGTTGCCGCCTGAGGAAACAGCCCGCGCCCTGTCGCGGCTCAGCGACCCCGAGATCGAACAGACCCTCACGGCGATCGGGCCGGAGCACGCGGCGAACATCCTCGATCTGTTGCCCCACGTCCAGGCGGCGGAAATCATCGAGGAGCTGCCGGTAGCCCAGGCGGCGGCGATCGTCGAGGAGTTGCCCAGCGCCGGGCAGGCCGACGTGCTCGCAGGCCTCAGCGACGCGGACGCGCAGGCGATCCTCGAACAGATGGCGCCGCCCGAGGCCATTCAGGCGCGACAGCTACTGCAATACGACCCGCACACCGCCGGCGGCTTGATGCTCACCGAGTACGTCGCCTACCCGGACGACTTGACGATCTCCCAGGTGGTCGATGACCTGCGCCACCACGGCGAGCGCTACTCGGACTATGTGATCCAGTACGCCTATATCGTGGACGACACGGGCTCGCTGATCGGCGTGCTTCGATTACGTGACCTCTTACTCGCACGCCGCGCCGATCAGCCGATCCGCTCGATCATGATCGACGAACCGATACACGTATCGGTCGACACCGAGTTGAACGAGTTGAAGCGGCTGTTCGACGAGCAACGCTTCGTCGGGATCCCGGTCACCGACGTCGCCGGCCGCCTGGTCGGTGTCGTGCGGCGCGCCGCGGTGGAGGCCGCGCTGAGCGAACGGGAGACCCGTACCTTCCTGCGCTTCAGCGGCCTCATCGCCGCCGAAGAGTTCCGCACCATGCCCACCCACCAACGCTCATACCGCAGGCTCTCCTGGCTGTCGATCAACATCGTGCTCAACGTGATCGCCGCCAGCGTCATTGCTTTCTACCAGGAGACGCTCTCCGCCGTGATCGCGCTGGCCGTCTTCTTGCCGATCATCTCGGACATGAGCGGCTGCTCCGGTAACCAGGCGGTGGCGGTCAGCATCCGCGAACTCTCGATCGGCCTGCTCAAGCCGTACGAGTACGTGCGTGTGATCGCCAAGGAGAGCGCGGTAGGCATCATCAACGGGATCGCGCTCGGACTGCTACTGGGCGCTGTAGCCGTGGCCTGGAAAGGGAATCTCATGCTGGGGCTCGTGGTAGGTGGCGCACTCGCCGCCAACACGCTGCTCGCCGTCATGCTGGGTGGCTCGCTGCCCCTCGCCCTCAAGTCGCTGCGCCTCGACCCGGCGCTGGCCTCCGGCCCGATCCTGACAACGGTCACCGATATGTGCGGCTTCCTGATGGTGCTCGGCTTCGCTTCGCTGGCGCTATCCTGGCTGACAGCCTAGGGTGAGGACGGCGATCGCTTGTAGCTGACCGACAGCCCCGAGCGGCTCGCGCGGACGATCTCGGTCTCTAGATTCGGCGTGCTCTCCAATTCTTCGAGGAATCCTCTAATGCCCCTCATTCGCCTGCCGGACACGTTGTGCGCGGCGATACAGCCGCCCAGCTCCAGCTTCGGTAGCACCGCCCGCAGGTAGTTCGCATACCAGTCCTTGTCCGCATCGATGAATACGAAGTCGAACGGGCCCTCCAGTTCGGGCACCAGTTCATGCGCGTCGGCCAATCTGGCGTCGATGAAATCGCTGAGCCCCGCCTCTTCGAAGTTCGCCAACGCCTCTCGGTAACGCCCTTCGTCTATCTCGACCGTGATCAGCTTGCCACCTGTCTTACTCAACGCCCAGGCGATCCATATCGCCGAATGCCCCGTCGACGTCCCGATCTCCAAGGCCTTCGTGTAGCCGTTCTCCACCACCAGATCGTAGAGCACCCGGCCGTCCGCCACCGGGACATTCGCGTCCCGCCATCCATAGCGGTGATTCTCCAGAAACCGTTGAACCCGCGCGTCCAGCTCCCCCTGGTCGGCATCCTGCGCGACGCAGACGGGCAAAGACTGATGCAAGCTCAGCGCCAGTGCGGCCCAGAGGACCCTGTGTGCCGGCTTCATTCTGACTCTCCTGTTCCTGCCGTTCTCCGGCGTACCTTGCTGAACACCGCATACACCGGTACACCGACGCCCACAGTGGCCAGCGCGATCGACGACTCCATCGGCCGCTCGAAAAAGGCGAGCGCCAGGATCAGCAGGCTGACGCATACGAATAAGAGTGGCGCGACGGGGTATAGCGGCATCCGGTAGGTGCTACGGCCAGACTTTCTCAACTTGAACACGCCGATCACGGCGATAATGGGAAAGATCCCCAGGCCGAACCCCATGTACGTCAGGATCTGGTCGAAGGTCCCGGACATCACCATGACGGCCGCAATCAGGAACTGCACGACTATCGATTTGGACGGAACCTGATACACCGGGTGGACGTCGGCGACGAACTTGAAGAAGTATCCGTCCTTGGCCATCGCGTAGTAGACACGCGGACCGAGAATGATCAACGCACTGATCGCGGAGAGCAACGCGAAAGCTATCAGCATCGAGATCACGGTGTCGGCAATCCCACCGAACAACTCCGACGCCGCGAGCCCACCCACCGCAATCACCCCGCTCATCTCCCGCGGCTCGACCGCGTACACGAAAAGGAGGTTCAGACAGAAGTAGAGCAGTGTGACGAGGCCGGTCCCCAGGATGAGCGAGCGCGGCAGATTCCGTTCGGGATCCCGGATCTCCGAGCCGATATACGCCGAGGCGTTCCAGCCGGTGTAGGCGAAGGTGATCCACATCAGCGATAGCCCGACGTTCTTCCAACCGGCGAGACCCGACTCGCCTTCGACGCCTCGCTCGAAATTTCCGAAGTCTCCACGCCCCAGCGCGAACCCCGCGATGACCAGCCCGACGATCAGTAGAACTTTCCCCACGGTCAGGTAGTTCTGCACCCGCGAACCGAGATCCAACCCCCTCAAGTGAACCAGTGTAAGCATCAGGATGACCGTTACCGCGAGGACTTTCCTTATCACATCCGGGTCCCCCCACCCCACCAAGCCCGGGAATGCCCTGCCGAGATACTCGCTGAACCCGAGCGAGGACAACGCCAGCGGTGCCGAGAAGCCGACGAAGAACGAGACCCACCCGGTCAGGAAGCCGAGCAGCGGATGGAACAGCGTCGAGAGATACGCGTACTCGCCGCCGGCCCGCGGTATCGCGGCGCCCAGCTCGCCGTAGCACAGCGCGCCACACAGAGCTAGGACTCCGCCACCGATCCACAGCCCGATCATCAGAACGGGGCTGCCCAACTCCCCTATCAACAGTCCGGAGGTCGTGAAAATACCGACCCCTATCATGTCGGCGACGACGATATTCGTGGCCGGAAAGAGCCGCAGCTTTCTAGATAGGTCTTGCACTCGGCCGTCTCTCGTAGTGAGCTGCCCCTGAGCCTCACAGATACAGACACTCGGCTACATCGAAGCGTTGCCCGGGCCGCCGGCACTGACGAAAAGACCTTGCGTTAATCCCGTTTTTGCATACTTTGGAGGGTGCTGGCCCTCCCACGGCGCCATATTCCCGGCGCCATATCCCCTGTCCCAGAACCATTACCGATAGGCTTTCCGTTCGAGTGAGCCCGCATGACCGTGCCAACTGCACCACAAGGGAGGCAAGCGTGAAGACAGCGAAACCGTTCTGGTTCACACGTGTCGCCGTCGTCGCCCTGGCGCTGAGCATCTTAGCGGCCTGCGACGACAGCACCGGACCCAGCTCCCAGCTCGACCCCGAGAGCACCGCCGCCCTCGTCGACGAGCTGGCCGCGGACTATTTCGTCGGGAACGACGCTGCGAGTAGCACGGAGTACTTTGGCGAGTACATCAGCATGGCGCTCGGCGCCGGCCCGCTACTCAGCGCCAGCGCGCCCGCCGAGGTCGCCGGCGGGATCCCGAATCATCTGCTTGGCAACCCGGCCTATAGCGCGCCGGCCACCATCCCGGAGGAGTACGAGGGTGTGACCTTCGTATGGGATGACCTGGACGGCGTGTACATACCCAGCGAGCGCCTCGGCGCCCCGGCCAACGGTGTGCGCTTCATCCTCTACGCCGTCAACCCGCTCACCGGCGAGCCCGTTACTCCGATTACGGAGAACGAGATCGGCTACTTGGACATCATCGACGAGAGCATCTGGCCAGACATCGACATGACCCTGGTGGCGGTAGTCGATGGCGACACGCTGATCTACGCGACCGTCACGGGCTACTTCGGCGAGACGAGCGCCTGGCTCGATTTCGACGGCTACTTCTCCGACGGCACCGATCAGCTGACGTTCGGTCTGTACGCCGTCGAGGATGCGTCCGGCTATTCGATCCAGTTCGGGTTGGAATACGGCAGCTTCGAGGCCTCCTATGACATGACGTACACGGAGGTGGCCGTCACCCTCGAGATGATGTTCACCGACGGAAGCACCGCGCTCGTCTTCAGTATGGACCTTGAGTGGCAGCAGGTCGGTGAGATTTGGGCCTACGTGATTACCGACGGCAGCATTACCTGGGCCGGGGAAACAGTCGCCCTCATCGAGGGCTGGATCGGTGAGGACGAGGCGCAGATCACGATCACGAATGCTGAGGGCGAACCGCTGACCACGGCTCAGCTCCTCGCGCTCGAAGACATCTTCGAGGCGATGGACGGACTCAGCGAGTTCATGGACGGGATGCTCGAGTTCGCCGCCGGTCTCGCCTATCTGAACGAGCCCGTCCAGTGACCCGCTGATCAGAATGCCACAAACATCTGCGGACGCGGGCGGTCTTTCGACCGCCCGCTTCTCTTTTGTCGCAACGGGACCGCAACGCCGGCACCGCGCCACTCGTCAAACTCAGGTAGGGTTCGAAGCTGAAGACGCTATCACCCTCAACGATGAAGCGGCCGAGGTTCCGATGAGAGACGCACACCGGCTGACCGCGCCGCGCGGGCCGTCCTGGCTGCTCCTCTGCGCGCTGCTGGCTGTAGCCCTTCAACCGGCGGAGCTCGAAGCGCAGCGACGCAACCGCGACAACTGGCAGCGGGTGCCGGACGTCATAGCGGCGCTGGCGATCGGCGAGGGCAGCCGCGTAGCGGACGTGGGCGCGGGGAGCGGCTACTTCACGGCGTACCTAGCCCGGGAGGTGGGCGCCGGCGGGCGGGTGTTCGCGGTGGACATCAGCGAGCGGTCGCTATCGCAACTGCGACGGCTCGCCGAAGCTGAGGGTCTCGACAACGTCGAGGTCGTGCGCGGCGCGATCGACGATCCCAGACTCCCGGCGGGCTCACTCGATGCGGTGCTGGTGGTGGATGCCTACCACGAGATGACGGAGCACGCGGCGATGCTGGCCGGGATGTACGGAGCGCTCAAGCCCGGGGGGCGCCTGGTCATGGTGGACTTCATTCCCGCCGATCCCTCACAGTCGCGCGATCGCCAGACCGCGCGGCACGAGCTGAGCATCGACATAGTCGAGGAGGAACTTCGCGAGGCGGGCTTCGAGCTACTGGACCGCGACGAGCGGTTCACCCAGGGCGGCCACAGCCGCGGTCAGTGGCTGGTGGTCGCGCGTCGCTAGATTCCACGGCCGACCCGCGAATCACTCCCATCTCAGGACCTCGCCGGGGTCGGTCCGGGAAGCGCGCCGCGCCGGGAGATAGACGGCGGCGAGGACCGCGCAGATCAGTATTCCCGCCGCCGCACCGTAGACCAGCGGGTCGGTCGGCACCACACCGAACAGCAGCCCTGCCATGAGGCGAGCGACGAGAAGCGACCCTGCCAATCCCACGACGATTCCGACCGCAGCCACCGCCAACCCTTCCCCGGCGGCCTGTCTCCGTATCGTGGCCGGGCGGGCACCGAGCGCCAGCCGCAGCCCGAACTCCCGCGTGCGCGATGATGCCGATTGGCTCGTCAGACTGTAGACGCCCATGACCGCCAAGACCAGCGCGGTGAGGCCGAAGCCGCCGACGAGCAGCAGATTGGTGCGCGGCTGCGCGAGTGAGTTCGTCTGCATCCGATCCAGGGCGACGACACGCGCCACCGGCAACAGCGGATCGACCCGCCGAACCGCCTGACGGAGTCGCTCCATAAAGTCAGCCCGCGGTCCACTGGAATGCGCCACCACGAAGAACTCGCGCGCCACATCGTTGTCCTGCGCCTGGGGCACGTAGACCTCCGGCTGTACCGCCGCCGCTGCTCCGCGCCGCCGCATGTCGCCCACCACCCCGACCACCGTGAGCCAGGGTTGAGGGAGCGCCGGTTCCGGCACGAGATGGCCCGGCAGCCCGAGTCGAATCCTGCGCCCGATAGGATCGCCGTTCCCGTAGTGCGTCCGAGCAAAGGTCTCGTTCACGAGGGCTACGTACGGCGAGCCGGCCCGGTCGCCGGGCTGCAGAGGACGGCCTTCGATCAGCGGGACACCCATCGCCTGCAGGTAGCCCGGAGTGGCGATATTCAAATCCACGACGGGTACATCGCGGAGTCGCTGCGCAGGTGCCTCTTCGAGGGTCAGGTATTTCCGCCAGAACAGTGGCTCCAGAGGGAGTGCGACCGAGGCACCGGCGGAGTTCACGCCAGGCAGCGCACGAACCTCGCTGACCAACTGTTCGAGGAATGCCGTCACCTGCGCTCGCTCACCGTACCTCTCATTCGGCAGGCCGACGAGCATGGCGACTCGGTCGCTCACCTCATAGCCTGGGTCTACGTCCGTGAGACGCACAAAGCTCCGCAGCAGCAGCGCGGTGCCGACGAGCAGAGTCAAAGCCAGCGCGACTTGCGTCGCGACGAAGGCCCGTCTCGCCCGCAGCTGCCCCTGCTGGCCGAGCAGCCGGCCACCGGCGACCAACGCGTCTTTGGCAGTCACGCCGGACAGCGTCCAGGCGGGAAGGATGCCGAAGCCGATGCCTGTAACGACGGAGATAGCGAAGGCGAATCCGAGCACGCGGAAGTCTACATGCAGGTCCACATATGGCGGCAGCCACGCAGCCGCGATTGCCTCCAACGCATCCACCGCGTGCAGGCACAGAAACAGGCCCAGGACACCGCCGACGATCGAGAGCATCAAGGCCTCGGTGAGCACGTGCCAGACGAGGCGGCGGCGCCCGGCGCCGAGCGCAGCCCTGACGGCCATCTCCCGCTCCCTGGTGGAGACGCGCGTGAGCATCAACGTCGCCACGTTCACACACACCAGAAGCAGTACGAGCCCGACGCTGGTGAACAGCAGCAAGATGCTCGAGCGCACACCAGCCACGACCTGTTGGTGAAGCGAGCGCACCCGTGCCCCGACGCCCTCGTTCCACTCGGGGTATTCCTCCTCCAGCCGCCCCGCCAGCGATTCCAGCTCCCGGTCCGCCTGCTCGACGGTGATGCCGTCGCGCAGTCTCGCGAGCACCAGCGAATTGTGATTGCCGCGGTAGTTCGGGTCGCCCGGATCGAGGGTCAGAGGCGTGAGCAGCTGGGGACTGCCCGTGTCGGAGACGCCCCAGCCCGGTATTTCGAAGCCCGCAGGCAAGACACCGACCACCGCGTGGCTCCGACCGTCCAGCTCGAGATGCTCGCCACTGAGGTCAGGGACCCCGCCGAACCGGCTGAGCCACAGCCCGTGGCTGATCAGGCAGACAGGCTCCGAGCCCGGCCGCTCCTCCTCCTGCCGAAGGCCACGCCCGACCACCGGGCGCAGGCCGAGCATCGGCAGCAGCGCCGCCGTGGCGCGCACCGCGTTGACGCGCACCGGATCGCCGGCGCCCGTGACGCTGTAAGGGCGGCGCTGTACCGCCGCCATCTCCTGGAACACGCTGTTCAGTCGCCGCCAGTCCTCGAAGTTCCCCAACGACACAGTGACGTTGGCCCCCTCCTGGGCGGAGCGGGTCTCCCAGACGACGACTAACTGGCCCGGGTCGTCGAACGGCAGCGGCTCGAGCAGCACCGAGTTGACGACGCTGAACAGCGCGCTGCTCGCGCCGATCCCCAAGCCGAGTGTCAGGACGACCGCGAGCGCGAGCCCCCGGGCCCTGGCGAGCCGCCTGGCCGCGTGCCTGATCTCTTCCCAAAGAGCGCCGAGCTTGATCAACGGGTTTGCCTGTATTTGCCGTCCGATGATGCGCCACGGCTGCCAACCGTGAGCGATTCTCCCGGCAAGCGTGGGAAGAATCATGCCATCGCCGACGGTTACCTCGAGAATCTCGCAGCACCTGCCAAATGACTCGGTTCCCGCGAGGCCCGCCGCTTCGACGCCAGTCCGGGGATCGTCCGGATGCGGACGCGCCTTATCGGATCCGGACACCCGCACCGATGCATGGGGCGAGGAGAGTCGATCCAGTCGAGACGCTGACGGTCGGGCGATCTGACGGGAACGGTGCCGATACCCTAACCTACCGTGCCGCCGTCACCAGCGGCAGGACGACGTGCGACGGATGCTCGGCGCTGTGGTGAACCGCGTTGTGAGCCACCAACCACTCGCTCTCGTCGTAGTTGTTGCCGCCGGTGTTCAAGTTTCGGTCGAAGCGCGGGAAGTTGCTGCTCGACACCTCCACCCGGATGCGGTGACCAGGGCCGAACCACATCCCAGTGGCATGGAGATCGACCCGCAGCCGGTAGATTCGCCCCTCCTCCATCAAGACGACCCGCTCGAAGCCCTCCCGAAACCGCGCGCGCAGGATTCCGTCCTGCACGTTATAGGCCGTGCCGTCGGGCAGGACGTCCACCAGCTTCACAGTGAAATCGGTGTCCCTAGCGTCGGATGAGACGTAGAGGATCGCCTCCAGCGGTCCGCTGACCTCGACCCCTCGCTCGAGCGGCGCCGATGTGTAGACCAGGACATCGTTCCGCAGCTCGACCTCGGACTGGTCGAATGCGCCGGCCGGCGCGTCGTCCGCACCGATACAGCAGATGGGACCGCCCACCGTCGGCACCGGGTCCGCCGGGTCGTAGGTGAAGCGATCGGGCGGCTCTTCGGTCGGCGGCTCCCTGCTCAGCTCGCCGTCGCCGTTTCTGCCGTTCGCTCGACCGTCGCTGCGCAGGTAGAACTTCGTGAACTCGGTTCCCGGGAGCGGCCAAGCGTCAGCCGAACGCCACTCGCCCGCACCCATCAGATAGTACCGCAGCTTGGGGCTCTCGATAATGCCGTTCTCGATACCCTTCAGCCAGTAGTCGAACCAGCGTATGTAGGTCTGGTAGTAGGGGAACCGCGCGTCGCCCATATCCCGGGTGCCCACCACCGTGTGCTCTCCCGCAAGCTCCGAACGGCAATGCGCGGTGGGCGAAATGATGGCGAACTGGTTGTCGCGCCCGCGCGCCGAGACCGCGTTGCGGCTCATGAGATTGAAGAGTTGTAGCGTCTCGTTCACCGCGCCGTCATACCAAGAGTTCACGTGCAGCGCCGGCACGTCGAACCGATCGTTGCCGTCCACGTAGTTCAAGCTCTTCCAGTAGCGGTCGCCGGGGATGTGCGAGACGAAGTCCTCGTAGTCGCTCGATGTGATGCCGTTCCCGCGTACGATCCCGATGATTGGCAGCTGCCAGAACGCCTGCTGGAGGTTCACCCGCAGGAGCGGCGGCCGGGTCTCCATCGCCTGCACCAGCTCGCGGTACGCCGAGTCGGATGCCTGCGGCGGCGGCCGATTGAAGGTCTTGCTGCCGGCGCCGTGGAACCAGCCTAGCGCCGAGGCCAGCTCGATCGCCCCACCATCCATGAACGCGAAGGTGCGATACGTCCCGTCGTAGGCGCCGCCGGCCGCCTGGGGAATCGCCGCAGCGTGGTTGGGGTGCCGTGTCGCCGCTAACTGCAGCTGGTTCTCACCCAGATACGAACACCCGTAGGTGCCGATCTTACCGTTCGACCACGGCTGTCCGGCAAGCCAGCTGAGGAAGTCGTAGCCATCGTCGCGGTTGGCCCGGCCCACGATGTAGTGGCCCTCCGACTCGTAGCGGCCCCGCATGTCCTGGACCGCTACCACGTAGCCGCGCTTGGCGAACTCGTGCGCCAATGACGGCGGATCCTGAAATCCCCTCTTGTCGTATGGTGACCTGATCGCGATTACCGGCAGCGGCCTCGGTGCGCCGACCGGGAAATAGAGGTCGGTGGAGAGACGGACGCCGTCCCGCATGTGGACGAGAACGCTCTTCTCCAGGCGCACTTCGAAATGCGGTTGAGAGAGCTGGGCTGGTTGCGCGATCACCGGCGGTGCGACCCCTCCGGCCGCCAACAGCAATCCGCACATCGGGACCTTCCGACGGAGCACGAAACGGCGGACACCCACGGTCGGGCGCTCAAAGGTCGACATAGCAAGCCTCCTCGCGGTCGGCAGGAGGGAAGCAGAGACTCGCACGAGAACTCGGTACAGTCGGTAGCAGTCAAACAACGGGACTCGTCACCTCTGGTTCGTCAGGCGTTAGCGCTTTTGCTCCTCGACCATGCGCGCCACGTCGGCGAGTAACTGCCTGGCGTCGTAGACGATCCCGTCCTTGATCGTGTAGACTATGCCGCCCCGGCGCTCGGCCTGGCCGGTCTCGTCGTTCAGGCGCACGACGCCCGTGCCGTAGAGTACCTTGAGGTCCTCGATCGGGTTCTCACCGACGACCACGAGGTCGGCCAGAAAGCCCTCGCGGACCAGGCCGAACTCGATGGGCTGGCCCTTCGGGTTCATCAACGTCTCGGCGCCGTGCATGGTGGCCCCGCGTATGACCTCGAGCGGATGGAAGCCCGCCTCCTGCAACAACTCCATCTCCTCGATCGTTGAGAACCCATAGAGATTGTAGATGTAGCCGGCGTCCGAGCTCACCGTCACCCGGCCGCCCATGTCCTTGTAGTCGTCCAGCAGCTGCATCCACACGCGGTAGAAGTTCTTCCAGGCGATCTCGTCCCAAGCGGTCCAGCTGTAGTAGAACGACCCGTGGTGAGTGCGGCTCGGCTCGAAGAAGTCCCACAGCGACGGCAGCGTATACTTCTCGTGCCAATCCGCGTTGCGGGCCCGCATGACGTCGCGGCTCGCCAGGTAGGCGGTCATCGTCGGGTCGAGCGTGACGTCGAGCTCCAGAAGCTCGGCCAGCAACGCGTTCCACTCGTCGCTACCCGGTGGATAGACGAGGTTCCATTGGCGTGCCACCTGGCCGAACCTGTGCTGCTCGTTGTTGTAGTTCATGTCGGCGGGCCACGGCTGTACATCGTGGTCATCGTATAGGGCCTCGAACAGCCCGTAATAGTGCGTCACCGTACCGAGTCCGAGTCGCGCCGCGTCGATCGCGTTCATCTGCGCGACGTCCAGCTGGGCGAGGTGCGCCGTCGAGCCGAGGTTGTGGCGCCGCGCCTCGTCCAACAGCGCGCCCATGATCGCCGGTTGGTAACCGAACAGCTTGATCCCGTCGATGCCTTCGCCGGCGGCCCAGCGCACCCAAGCCCGGCTGTCTTCCGGTGTGCGGATCGGACCGCGGTCCCAGCCCTGTCCCGGGACCTGGTACACGAACATGCGTGGCGCGACGATCTCGTTCCTGGCACTCCGCTCACGCTCGCGCAGCGACCAAGCCATGGGACCGAACGGTACGCCCCGTCCGGTCGTTATCCCGTGCGCCATCCAGAGCTTGTAGACGTACTCAGCCTCCGGCGCCTTGGGGACGGCACCGGTATGCAGGTGCAGATCCACGAACCCGGGCAACACGTACATGCCGGTCACATCGTACTCCTTCGTGCCCGGCCCGGGACGCCGCTCCGGGTCTATGGGGACACCGGGGACCCCTACCCCCGCGATCCGGGCGATGCGGTTCCCTTCGATCACGATATCGACGGGCCCTCGCGGCGGCGCACCGGTACCATCGATCACGATCGCCCCGCGCAGCACCAGTCGATCGTACGGACCGTCGCCTTCGTCGGATCGCCGATCCGCCGCAGGTTGGACGTTCTGCGCCGCGGCAGGGAACGCCAGCGCCAGCAGCAGCGGTGCGAAGGCGAGCGCCAATCCGTCGTGAGTCAAACGCGCGCGGATGCCGGTCAGCATGACTACCTCCTTGCGGCAGCGGACAGATATTCCAAGGGATAGGCGACACACCAGAGCCGCTCACGATGCAAAGAGAAGTGGGAGCCCCGCCACGCGCAACACGTGGCTCTCGGGGCCGGACTCCGCCCGTACCCGCCCCACCCTCGCGCCGCTCCCGCCCGCCGCTCTCGTCCCCCGGCCCCTTGCGCCTGCCCAGCTGAGTTCGTACCTGACGGGAACCCCACCACCGAATCTCAGGACGGAACTCGCGCAGGGAGGAGTCATGATGCGACATCTGGGAGCGTCCCTACGTGCAGCGTTTGCATTGACAGCGCTCGGACTGCCGATCCTCGCAGCACCGCTGGCGGCGCAGCAGGACTCTAACACGGATAACGCGGTCACCACGGCCAACCACGAGCTCGCCGCCCGCTTCGCACCCTACAAGATCCGGCACCTCATCTACAGCACCTCGGTCCGCCCCCGCTGGATCGAGGGCAGCGAGCGGTTCTGGTACGAGTGGGAGACATCGGACGGCACGTTCTACTACCTGGTCGATCCCACCAGCGGCACTAAGACCCAGATCTTCGACAACGACCGGATCGCCGCCGAGCTGACGCGAATCACCAAAGACCCCTGGGATGCACAGCACCTGCCGATCCGCAGTATCAAGTTCATCGATCCCAACACCCTCCAGTTCGAGGTCGAATCGTCCCAAGACGAGGAGGTGGAGGAAGTCGCAGTGGAGGAGGAGGAAGAAGAGGAGGAGCAGCAGCAGGAGGAACGCAGGGCCGAGCGCAAGCGGCCCAAGAAGAAAATCTTCCACTTCGAGTACGACGTCCGCACCCAGACGCTCCGCCAGTTGGAGGACTGGGAAGCCCCGGATGACCATCCCGACTGGGCCAGCGTCGCGCCGGACGGCCGCTGGGTGGTCTTCGCCCGCAACCACAACCTCTTCATGATGAGCGGTGACGACTACGCGAAGATCCTGGATGCGCGCCGCGGCAAGGAGGACGAGGAGGAAGCCGAGGAGGCGGAAGAGGAGGTCGAGGTCGAGGAGATCCAGCTGACCGAGGACGGCGAGGAGCACTACAGCTACGCGCTGTTCGACCGCGGCGACGCGGACGACGAGCGCGAGGAGAACAAGGACAAACGGAAACGCACGCGCATCGTTTGGTCAAAGGACTCGAGCCGCTTCGCACTCGTACGCAGCGATCAACGCGAGTCCGGCGAGCTGTGGGTGATCCACTCGACGGGCAACGACCGGCCGCAACTCGAGACCTACAAGTACGACATGCCCGGCGAGGAGAACGTCACGCAGTCCGAGCTCCTCGTCTACGATCTCGAGGCCCGGGAGCTGATCGAGATCCAGGCCGACGCCTTCAAGGACCAGAGCATCAGAATCTCCACGGCCCGCCAGTTCATCTATCCGGACAGCGACGAGCCGCGGCGCCAGCTGTGGCTGTCAGACAACTCGCAGGACCTCTACTTCACCCGTAGCAGCCGCGACCTGCACCGGATCGACGTCTGCGTGGCCGACGCGACCACCGGCGAAGTCCGGGTCCTGATCGAGGAGCGACTCAACACCTACGTCGAGGAACAGCGTCCCGAGCTTCTAGAGTCCGGCGACATGATCTGGTGGTCGGAGCGCGACGGCTGGGCACATCTCTATCGCTTCCGCCCCGACGGGACGCTCCGGAACCGACTGACCGAGGGACCGTTCTCGGTGCGGTACGTCGTCGGCATCGACGAGCCGGGCGGCGTCGTCTACTTCACCGCCAACGCCCGCGAGCCGGGCGAGGACCCTTACTATCAGCATCTCTACCGGGTGGGACTCGACGGCAGCGGCCTGACGCTGCTCGACCCGGGCGATTTCGACCACCGAGTTAGCATGGGCGAGTCGAACCGCTTCTTCGTCGATAACTATTCGCGTGTCAACACGATCCCGGCAGCGGCTCTCTACGACACGCGGGGGCGGAAACTTCTGGATCTCGAGCAGGCCGACTTCTCGAAGCTGCTCGAGGCCGGCTATACATTCCCCGAGCCGTACACGGTCGAGGCGGCCGACGGCGTCACCGACCTGTACGGCGTCATGTACAAGCCGTTCGACTTCGATTCCACCAGGGTGTACCCGATCATCGCCTACGTCTATCCGGGCCCGCAGACCGAGGCGGTGGCCAAATCGTTCTCGACCAGCGCCTCGGAGGTCGCGCTGGCGCAGCTCGGCTTCATCGTGATCACGGTCGGGAACCGCGGCGGTCACCCGGCGCGCTCCAAGTGGTACCACAACTATGGGTACGGGAACCTGCGCGACTACGGGCTGGCCGACAAGAAGGCGGCGATCGAGCAGCTCGCCGACCGCCACGACTACATAGACATCGACCGCGTCGGCATCTACGGCCATTCGGGCGGCGGCTTCATGTCGACCGCAGCGATGCTGGTCTACCCGGACTTCTTCGATGTCGCGGTCTCCTCATCAGGGAATCACAACAACGACGTGTACAACCGCTGGTGGTCGGAGAAGCATCACGGTGTCAAAGAGGTCGTGGATGACTCGGCTAACGTCACCTTCGAGTACAGTATCGAGAGGAACTCGGATATTGCCGCCAACCTGAAGGGCCACCTGTTGCTGACCACGGGCGACATCGACAACAACGTGCACATGGCCGGAACCCTGCGGATGGCCGAGGCGCTGATCAAGGCGAACAAACGGTTCGACTTCTTCATCTTCCCGGGGCAGCGCCACGGCTACGGCGACATGGGCGACTACTGGTTCTGGTTGCGGGCCGAGTACTTCGCCAAGCACCTGCTCGGTGACGAGCGCCTGGCGATCGACATCAGGGAACTGAATCTGGAACGCGAGCAGACCGGGGGCCGATCGGGGGGACGATCTGGCGGACGTTGAGTAGACCTCTGCCGGTCAACGGACACGGGTGGGCAGCTGTTTCAGAGCAAAGACGCCCAACGCCTGCCCCTCTGATCCCGGGAGAACCGTGAGGCTTACTCCGCTCTGGCTCGTACTGTTCTTGACGGCCGCGCCCGCCGCGGCTCAGACAGACCGCGAGGACGACACGGCACGCAGTACGCCCGTTTTGCAAGCGCTGCGGGTCGAGGGCGACTTAGATTTGCGGCTAGACGGCGCGCTGGATGAGGCGGCATGGCAGAGCGCGGACCGCATCAGCGGCTTCCGCCAGAGTGAGCCGGCGGAAGGCGAGCCGGCTACGGAGGACACGGAAGTCCGCGTCCTCTACGATGGGGAGTACCTGTACATCGGTGTCCGGGCGTTCGACTCGGAGCCCGGTCGCATCGTCGGCCGCCAGCTCGAGCGCGACTCACCCTTGGGTTTCGGCCGCTTCGGACCGTCGGGTGGCGACGACGCCGTCGAGATCATCCTCGACACCTTCCACGACCGTCGCAACGCCTACTATTTCGCGACGAACCCGCAGGGCGTACTCGTCGACGGCCTGATTACCGACGAATCGTACAGCGCCGACCTCAACTGGGACGCCGTGTGGGATGTCCGTGCGCGCATCACGTCCGATGGTTGGACCGCCGAGTTCCAGATCCCGCTGCGCAGCATCCGCTTCCCCGCCGGAGACGGCGACCAGGTCTGGGGATTCAACGTGCAGCGCGTGGTCGCGCGTAAGAACGAACTGAGCCTCTGGACATCCTGGTCGCGGGAGAACGAGGGGCTCACCCGAGTGAGCCGCGCCGGCGAGCTCACAGGCCTCGAATCGCTGCCGAGGGGGCTCGATCTATATGTGAAGCCCTATCTCCTCGGTGAAGCAGGTCGCGACTACGTGGCGGAGCCGGACGGCGAGGTCGCGCTGGACCGCAACATCGGACTCGACGCCAAGCTCGGACTCGCCTCGGGTTTGGTCCTCGACCTCACGATCAATACCGACTTCGCGCAGGTCGAGGCTGACGACGAGCAGATCGACCTGACCCGCTTCAGGCTGTTTTTCCCCGAGAAGCGCGAGTTCTTCCTCGAGAACGCGGGAATCTTCCAATTCGGCACCGAGGGCTTCGGCTACTGGGCGCCGGACATCCTGCTCTTTTTCTCGCGCCGCATCGGTCTCGCCGAGGGGCAGACCGTGCCGATACTCGGCGGTGGCAGATTCACGGGTCGGGCCGGTCGCCAGACGATCGGTTTCCTGAACGTGGTCACCGGTGAACAGGAGAGCCTCGGCGCCCCACTGACCAACTTCGCCGTCGGTCGCGTGAAGCGGGACGTGGGACAGCGTTCGCACGTTGGCGCGATCGTCACCAGCCGCCTCGAGGAGGGAGGTGTCAGTAACCTGGCGGGCGGTGTGGATTGGAACCTGTGGTTCACCGATCAGATGGTGCTAGAAGGCTTCTACGCGCGTAGCAGCGACTCGGAGCCGGGAGGAGACGACGACTCGTGGCGTGTGACGCTCGACTATACGGGCGATTGGCTGGGTTGGCGGGCCGAGCATCTCGTGATCGGCCCGGACATGTCGCCCGGAATCGGGTTCGTGCGCCGCCATGACATCGCGAAGACTTCCGGAACTCTCAGGTTAACGCCGCGCCCGCCGATCGGCGGTCTGCGCAAGATCGACATTCGCAACGAGTTCGCGTACGTGGAAAGCGACGTGACCGGAGCCGTCCAGGATCGTCGCTGGCAGTTCAGCCTGTCGCCGGAGCTCGATTCGGGTGACGAGGCCCACCTCCATGTCAACTACCAGTTCCAGCATCTCGATTACGAATTTCCACTGGCGCCGGACATCATCGTGCCGCCCGGCGAGTACCGGGACTGGACTTTCGGCGTGCGTCTCAGCACCAGCCAGGCACGGCCCGTATCGGCCGGGCTCGACGGGGGCGGCGGCGAGTTCTGGGACGGTCACCGCTGGTTCGTTGGCGGAGACCTGGCGTTCGACAGCCCGCACATCGGGTTCGGGCTCAGCTACGAGCATAACGACGTCGATGTGCCGGGCGGCGCATTCGAGACGGACCTGGTGCGCGGCCGGCTCAGGCTGGCGGCCAGCACCCGCTTGTTCGGCAACGCCCTGGTGCAGTACAACAGCCAGAACCACTCGTTCTCTGCCAACCTGCGCATCAACTGGATCCACCGGCCGGGCAGCGACCTGTTCATCGTCTTCAACGAGCGGCGCCAGGTCTTCGGCCCCCGCTGGAACCCCGAGAGCCGCGCCTTCATCGTGAAGCTGACCTATCTGGTGTGGTTCTAGTCTTTCAGCCGTAGCGCCTCGATGATCCCTGCTGTCACACGGTTCAGGTAGCGGTCCGAGCCGCCCGGGCTCGGACCCAGTCGCACGACCACCATATCGAGCGACGGGATGATCACCGTGTTCTGGCCCATCCAGCCGGCCGGCCAGAAGGCGTCAGGCGGCACATCGGGGAGCGCGCCACCGGCGTTCACCCAGAAGAGGCCGCCGTAGTCGCGGCGCGGGTCCGTACGAGTCGGGGTGCTGACGAACTCGACCCAACCCTCCGGCAGGATGCGCTCGCCTTCCCACTCGCCGTCCCACAGGTGCAGCAGCCCGAAGCGAGCCCAGTCGTAGGCGCTCACGAAATCATAGCCCGTCATGATGAAGTTGCCGTACGTGTCGGTCTCCAGCACGACGTTCCGCATGCCGATCCGATCGAACAGCGCCCGCTGTGGGAAGCTGAGGTAGTCTTCACCTCTGGTCTCGACCGTCTGGCGAATGATCCTGCCCAGCGTCAGCGGGTCGCTGTTCCGGTAGCGGAACTGCGTGTTCGGTGGGATATCGAGCGGCTGGTTTATCGCATGCTCGAAGACGTTCACCGCATCGAAGTAGATCATGAAGTGCTCGTTCGCGCTCGTATACGAGATCGAGTCGCCGACGCCGTAGTTCTTGAAGTCGAGGCCGCTGCTCATGTGAAGCAGGTCGCGGATCCTGATCGCGCGCCGTGGGTCCGTCTGGTCCTCGTGCCACTCCGGCACCGGCGCAGGCTGGTCGAGTTCCAGCTCGCCTTGTTGGACGAGCACGCCGACCAGCGCCGCCGTAATGCTCTTGCCCTGCGACCAGCTTATCTGCGGGGTCCGCCCGCTGAATCCGGGCGCGTAGCGCTCGGCTATGATCTTGCCGCGGTAAACCACGACCAGTGCCCGCGTGTTCTGGCCCGCATCATCCATCGCCCAATCGAGCACAGCCTCGAGAGCCTCGGCATCCGCATCCGCCGGCAGCGGCGCCCGTGCGTTCAACTCTCCGGTCGGCCACGGCTGACCGGCGCGATCGGGTAGGCTCGACGGGACCACGACGGGCCGGAAGTTTATCTCTCGCGAACCACGCTCGTGGATCACGCATCCCTGATCGCCGTAGTAGGTCGCGCTGCGGGCGGGCGCGCCGGGCGCCGTCACCGTCACGGTCCGGCTCTCGGGGTCGACGTGGTACTCGAACGACTCCTCCCAGCCGAACGCCGGGAAGCGCGCGATATCCTGCGCGACCACCGTCTCCGGGTCGCGCCGATAGTCACGACCGACGACGTAAAGGCCGGCGCAGAGATGATGGGCGCCCCAGGCCGCCGCGTGCTCTCGCTGTTCGGGGGTCCGGTGCTCCTGCGGCCGTGCATCCCGTGGGATCACGAAGATAATAGATGCGACAGCCAACAGAGCGATACGGACGTGGCGATTCCGAGTCATTCGCTTCCTCCTTTGATGACCGCCTCAGCGCAACGCCGCTACCTCGAGCTCCACCCTACCACGAATCAGCGGAAGAGCGAGGCGCCGAAGCTCCAAAGTGCGTCGCCGGCGATGAGGCCGCCGGCGAAGACCGTCGACGGCGCGCCTTCGACCGCCGTATCACCTCGCGCCCAGACGATACGGACCAGTAGACCCGCCAGTACGGCCCAACCGGCGAGCGGATTGAGTATCAGGAGTCCGGTGGCGAAGAGGATGCCGAGCTGGCGATTCGGCCCGCCCACGAGTTGCAGCAGTGCGCCGAGCACTCCCCATGCCAACAGCCTGGCGCCCGCCTCCGGGTCGATCCCAGCGTTGATCGCCGCACCGTAAACGCGAACCACCGGCGGAAAGAGGTCGGCCTCGAAATACGACCGGTGAAAGACCGCCACCACAACGAGCGCGGTGAGCAAGCCGACGAGCGCGGCGACCAACTGCTGCCGGCGGCCCGCCAGCTCGAAGGCCGCATCGCGGCCGAACCCTCGCAGGTACCATCCCGTCTTGAAGTCGTAGCCGGCGTCGGCGAACGCCGGCCCGCCGGACGCGACGAAACCGACCATCAGCGCGGCAGCACCCGGCGGGAACCCGAGGAAGAGGGCGAGCAGCAGAAACACCAGCGCCGTCGCGAAGGCGGGGAACCAGCCGGCCTGCATCGCGGCAAGCCCGACGATGAACTCTGCGGCCACACAGGCGACCGCGGCGAAGACCACCCAACCCACGAGTTGCGGCGCGCCCATCTCCGTCCACAGCCCACCAGCGACTGCCAGCAGGACCGCGGCCACCAGGTAGAGGCCGGTCCCTCGCACCAGACCCGCCCGAGCCTCCTCCCGACTACGGGTCGGGTGCGCCGACCGCGCCGACCGACCATCACCCTGCTCAGCTCCGTCCGCCCGGCGGCGCAGCGCGATGAGCACGGCCTGAGCCAGCGCCGTGACACCCGCCCCGATCATCATCCCATGCGGCACCAGCTGCGCCGCGAGGTCGATCCCCCAGGCGCCCGGCGCGTACCCGCGCACCAGGAGCCCGACACCGAACATCGCCAGCGCCCAGACGTTCCCCAGAAAGGCGATGCCGAACGCGGCCATCGGCAGGACGCCGATCCCCGTCACCGCACGCAGCCCCCCGAACAGCCCGGAGGTGCCGAGTACGCCGGCCAGCCCGCCCAGCCCCAACAGCCGCGCGCGCCGGCCACCACGATCGCCCGCCAGGATCGCCTCAGCCGACGCGATCCCGATCGGCCACGGCGAGGCGCCGGGAAACAGGCGCGAGTCGAACAGCCAGTAGAGCATCGCCACGTCGATCAGCATGCCCGCCGTCGCGCCCAGGAGCATCGGCACCACGAGCTCCGGCCGGCCGACCAGGATCGGCACACCGATCGGCACCAGCAGCGAGTTCGCCGCACCGAACGTCGCGCTCGACATCGTCGTCTGGATCAGGTTCTGCCGATGGATCGAGCGGAACGAGCGAAACAGTCGCAGCGGGATCCGCGAGACGAGTATCGCGACGATCACCGCGACGATCGACGTGTTCGGCGTGACGCCGAGGGTGGTGATGATCTGGATGCCGATGACAGCGCCGACCAGCGAGACAACGAGTGCGAGAAGGAGGGTAAGCGGCTCCCGCGCCCGCGGGTGCGCGGCCGCGGCCATCGAGGAGTCTGTGGATTTCCCAGGCATCGATCGGTTGACGCTTGCGCTCCCGGCGGACTACTGCCGACAACGCCGATCGATCTAGTTACCGGCAGCGCCGCCAGTGGGTCGCCGCAAGTTAGGCCCGGCGAGGCTGGGCCAGCCAGACCCGGCACCCGATCGCAGCCGCTATCCGACCAGGGTCACAGGAAACGGACGGCCGGTCTTCAGAGCGATGTCGGTGACCCTAAGTCGACGAAGCCTCGCTTCACTCCGCTCTCAGCACCTCGACTGGGCTCACCCTGGTAATCCGCGAGGTTGGCAGATAGCTGGATAAGAGACACACGATTGCAACCAGTGCAATCACCGCGACGTAGGTAAGCACATCGGTGGGCTCGACGCCAAAGAGGAAGACGGATAGAAGTCTGCCGGCCCAAATAGATGCCACAACGCCCACGAGGATTCCGAGGCCTGCTCTTCTTGCAGTGGTCCATGTGGCCGACCCTATGAGACCCGCCCGGGTCGCGCCCAGCGCCATCCGGATACCCAGCTCCCGGCGGCGCCGTTGCACAGTCCGGGCAGAAACGCCGAAGATACCTGTGGCAGCCAACAGCACAGCCAGGGCCCCGAACGCACCCATGAGAAGGGCGCGGTAGGAAGCATCGCTGGCAGACGCAGCGACCAAGGAGGTCATCGTGCTGGGCTGGTCCACGGGCACACCCGGGTCCACACTTCGTATCACTCTTTGCAACCCGGCGATCACACTACGGGGATCGTTCTGAGTACGGACGAGCAGCGTCGGATCGTCCACCCACTCCGCTCTCTGAGCCAAAGGTATGTAGTAGGTTGGCTCTAGCTCTGACGTCAGATCCTGTCGCTTCACATCGCCGACCACCCCCACGATCGTGAACGTCCCAGCCCAATGGCGCACTCGCGAGCCAACCGGTGATGTGTCCGGCCAATATCGACGCGCCATCGACTCGCTGATCACCATCACCAGCTCGCTCTCGGCGTCGTCAGCTTCTGTGAAGGTGCGTCCCGCAATCAGTTGCACCCCCAACGTCTCGAGGTACCCGTGTGTCACGTCGAAGCTCGTGCCCCGCATCCCGGGGTCCAACTCGGGGTCCTCGGTCGCTTTCCACACGGGCCCGACGTTTATGTTGTTCTTCCCCGGGAACGGGAGTGACGAACTCATACCAGCGGAGCGCACCCCGGGAGTCACTCGAATCTCCCGAAGCACCCGGTCGTAGAACGACCATCGATCTTTCTCGCTTGGATAACTCCTCTCAGGAAGCGATAGTCGGACAGATGTGAGGTTCTCGACGTCGAAGCCCGGATCCACCGCCAGAACCCGGCTGTAGCTGCGGGCGAACAGCCCCGCGGCAACGAGGAGCATCACCGTCAGCGCGACAAGGCCAGGGAGCATGGCGCGCTGTAGAGCATGTCTGTCGAGAGAACGGGTGGTTCCTGCCCCGCGAAGCGATACCTGGACCGACCTGCGGGCCGATACCAGAGCGGGAACGGTGCCCGAGATCGATCCCGCGACCGTACCCAGCAGCGCGGAGAAGAGAAAGACCGTGAGATCGATCCCCACCTCGTCTATCCTCGGGATGGGCGGCGCCTCAGCTTGGATCGCACGGAGGGTAGCCCAGGCAATTGCCGCACCCACCGTAGTGCCCAGCACACCCAACAGAAGGCTCTCGGTCATTAGCTGCCTGGCGATCCGGCGCACCCCCGCCCCAAGTGCCCATCGTGTGCTGAGTTCTCTTTCACGCGCCAGCACCTCGCCAGCCAACAGCATGGTCACGTTGGCACAGGCAATCAGCAGAAGCAGACACGTGGCGCCGAAGAGGACGACGAGTGGAGAGGCCAGGGTCCGCGTGTCCGCCTCCTTCCGCGGTAGCAGTCTCACGTCGCCCTGGTCCGGATCGACATCCGGCATGAGAATCGATCGGGTCTCGGTGACGGCCTGCTCGATGGATATCCCGGGGCGTAGTCGGCCGATGGCTTCCCAGCTACCTCCCTTGGGGTCACTTCCCGATGCACCGACTGGTATCCAGATCGCTTTCTTGCCGGTATCAATATCTTCGGTTGACGGGAGACCGAGCCAGCGAAGCCTGAACCCGCGGGGAAGGACACCCACGACCGTGAATGGGCGATCGTCGAGGGTCAGCGTCTTACCCACCACCTCAGGACTAGAGGCGAAGTTAGCCTGCCACATCTCATGACTGAGGACGGCCACCTGCCGCCCACTGCCCTGCGTGAACCCCTCATCCTCCGGGAGAAACCAGCGGCCCAGTGCAGCCCTGACTCCGAGCACTTGGAAGAGCGATGCGCTGGCCACACCTACCATGACTCTGCGAGGCTCTCCCAGCCCGCTCAGGGTCATCTCCCAAACCCTGTGGACCCCAACGTCTTCGAATTGGGTGGCGTTCTCCCGCCACGTCCGGTACTGCTCGATCTGAATCGGGTTTCGGTCCCAGTAGTCCGTCATTCCCGGGAGATCCTGCAGCCAGCGCCAGGTCGTGAACACCGTGACAAGCTGGCCCGGATCATGGAAAGGAGAGCGGTAGAGTACCACCTCGTGAAGAACGCTGAACATGGCGGTCGAGGAGCCTATCCCCAAGCCGAGCGTCAGAACCGCCACGGCCGTGAACAACGGTCGCTTCCGCAGGATGCGGAAGCCATAGTGAACGTCCTGCCACACAGAGTGCGCCGCCATCCCTCTTCCACGCGCACCCGTGCGCTCCGCAGAACCCGAGCGTTCGGCGACACCCCGGCCGCAGCTTCTAGATCTCCAGCACCTCAGGGCATCCACGCGCGTAGAAAGGCCAGTGAGCACCAAATCAGCAACGACTCGAACTGCAAACCGGATTCGGCAGAACCGCCCGGACGTCACGTACATGTCCTGGTAGAGCTCGGCCAAGTCGCTTCCGTGCCGTTTGCGAAACCCGCGGGGCAGAAACCAGAGGACTATCCTTCGAAACCCCCTCATCGGCGTCACCCTCCTCAGTCACGCAGGCTGCCACGCCCGTTTCAGTTTCCTCGAGGTCGCGATGACATCCGAGAACAATGCGACATGCGCGGTGACTACTTTGCGCCCCAGCGGTGTGATGCCATAGTGGCGACGGGAACCGGATGATGAATCCGGCGCCTTCCGGCCTCTCGCCTCGACGAACCCTCGCTGCATCAGACGATCAACCACGCGGTAGAGGTTACCGGGCCGCACCCCCACTCTTCCGCCGGTGCGCGACGTTATCTCTTTCACAATGCCGTAGCCGTGGCGCTCTCCATCCATCAGCACGGCAAGCACGAGAAAGTCCATCGTATTGAGGGGAAGCCACGCTTCAACCTCTGCCGCCTTCTTCGCTCGGGTCGACATGTGCTGAGACTCGCTATCTCCCAGAAATTATCATTATGAGCATACTCAATATGAGTATGCTGCCACGCCCATAATGTCAAGTCGGACCCGCGCGGATCCGCGCCTACCTCCGCGATGCACCGGAGCCGGGGGCTCGCCGGCGCCGGTGTGTACCGCGTATCGGGGGCTTTTCGCGGCGTGAGCGTGGAACAGCGCCAGTCGGCGCAGGTGCGTCTTGTCACGGTCTGGGCGAGGACTCTAGGGACGATAAATGCCGTGGATTATGTAGTAGTCGTCGATGCCGGCCTGGCCGTATGCCGCTTTGCCGAACCCACCCTCTCCCCAACCTTGGCCTGCGGAGTTCTTCAGTGTCCAGTACCCGCCGTTCACGACGCCGGGGTCGTCGGTCCACCCCGTGATGAGGATAATGTGGCCGCCCGGTTGCTCGGGAGAGCGACCGTCGTACACATACACTCCTGACGTGTAGTGCCTAAAGTCATCGTACAGGTTCATGGTCGTCACCACGGGTCCATACTCGTGAATGGTCTGTTTGATCGTGCGTATCTTCTCAGGTAGTGATAGCCCGTGGACGTTCGTCACGACATAATGGGCGAGGTAGAACTCACCGGGTCGGCCGCTACGCACGGTGGCTGTATCTCCCCGATACGGCAGGTGCTCCTCGCGGATCACGCCGTTCACCTTCAGGTACTCCGCTGCCGCGATGGGGCCGGTCCCAGCGACATTGTTGATCAGGTACTGCTCCGAGAGGTCGAGCTCGACACCAGCCTCCTTCTTTATCAGCGACTCGATGAGGCCGACAGCGGCAAAGGCCCAGCAGGTACCGAATTCCCCCTGGTCTCGCGCCGGGGTGAGGGTGCCATGTTCTTTCCAGTCGAAATGCGCGGGCAGGACAGCTGATTGATGGATGGCCTGGGGCGACAGGCCGGAACTGAAAACAAAGACGAAGGCGAGCAATCGCTTTGCGGTCACAACTCTCCCTTGCGTTCCGTAGGCCCCGCGGGTCAAGCGGGCAACATCTCGCCGCGCGCCGGCACTCCGCGCACCCGCTCGGCCAGATTCACCGTATGTCACTCTACCCTCAACACGTCCAGCGGATCTACCCTCAGAGCCCTCCAGGCGGGTAGCAGGCATGCGCAGAGAGCGACGATGAGGAAGAACACCGTCACGCCCGCGAAGGTGACGGGGTCGGTGGCGCCGATCTGGAACAGCATCCCCTCCACCAGGCGCGTGGCAGCGATGGCTCCGGCGGCCCCGAGGAGGAGTCCGACTCCGACCAGTATCATGCCGCGGCCGATCACGAGCCGCAGTACGTTCCCCGCGCTGGCGCCGAGGGCGACCCGAATCCCGATCTCTTGAACCCTCCGGGTTACGAAGAAGGCGAGCACTCCGTAGATGCCCAGTGCCGCCAGGGCCAGGGCCACAGCGGCGAACATACCCAGGACTGTGGTGACGGACCGGGTGTCCGCTATGGAGTTGGATATGGCCTCCTCCATCGTCTGGACATCGCTCAGCACGATATCGCGGTCCAGCTCCCAGAGCCGGTCCTGGACGGGCCGGATCAGGCTCTTGGGGTCTGCCGCGGTAGCCACCGCCAGGCGCATGGTGCCCGCCGGCCGCTGGGCGTAAGGGAAGAACATTGCGGGCCTCGGCGTGCCCGCCAGCGACGAGGTCTGGTGATCCTCCACCACACCGACGACCTCGAAGAGGCCCGGCTCATTCGTTCCTACATCCACGGCCACCTGACGTCCCACAGCACTGAACTCGGGGTAGACGGCCTCGGCGGTGGTCGTGCTCAGCACGATGACAGGAGCAGAGCCCGCCACGTCGTTCGCCTGAAGGACTCGCCCCTCCACGAGCGGGATTCCCATGGTCGCGAAATAGCCGGGCAGGACTATGCGCCGATCCGCCCAGGGCGCATCGTTGTTCGTCTCGGGCGGCCGCTCCGGGGCCCAGATGGCCACATTGCCCGCCGTTTGCAGAATCGGCAAACGACTGATCATCCCCACCGTCTCCACTCCGGGCAGTGCCTCGATGCGCTCCCTCAGACCCTCGAAGAACTGGATCCGCTGATTCGCGTCCTGATAGTCGTCGGAAGGCAGGGAGACGGTAGCGGTCAGCAAGTTCTCCACCCGGAAGCCGGGATCGACCCCGCGCAGCCTGGCGAAGCTCCGAATCAGAAGCCCGGATCCCACCAGGAGGACCACAGAGAGGGCGACCTGGAGAGCCACCAGACCGCTCCGGAAGCGGATCCCGCTCCCCGATGTCGAGCCCCGGCTCCCCTGCTTCAACTGCTCGGCGGGGTCGGTCCGCGCCGCCGCGAGCGACGGAAGAACGCCGAACAGTAGAACCGTGATCAGGGACAGAACCAGACCGATGGCCAGCATGGTGAGAGAGAGTCCCACCTGTTCGATCCCCAGGAGATCCATCGAGACGAAGCCGAGGATCAGGTTCTGCAGCCAGACGGCCAGCACGATCCCCAGGCTCCCGGCCACCAGGGCCAGGATCGTGCACTCCACCAACAGCTGGCGAGTGATATGGGACCGGGTGGCTCCCAGCGCCGCCCGAACGGCCAGCTCCGAGGTGCGCGTCGATCCTCGAGCCAGGAACAGGTTGGCCACGTTCCCGCAGGCTATGAGGAGAACGAGAACGATGGCTCCCGCCAAAACCAGGAGCGACTGCCTGTACCCCTCCACCATCGCCGTGTGAAGATTATCGAGCCGCAGTGCCTTGCGCCGGTTGGAGTCCGGGTACGCCTCCTCGAGCTGAGCCGAGATGACGTCGATCTCCGATTGGGCCGCCTCCAGGGAAACGCCAGGCGCCAGCCGTCCCACCAACAGCCAGTTGTGATATCGGCGCGTGATCGGATTGCTGTTACCCGGCCAGGGGGGGACCCAGAGGTCCGAGTCGTACAGAAAGCGGAAGCCGGCAGGCAGGACGCCCACAACCGTCATCGGATTCCCGTTCACCGAGAGACTCCGGCCCAGCACGTCGGGAGAACCTCCGAACCAGCGTTGCCAGAAACCGTGGCTGATGACGACCTCGCCGCCGCCCCCCGCAGGGCGTTCTTCGATCGTGAAGGATCCGCCCAGCTGAGGGACCACACCCAGGGTACTGAACAAGTTGCTGGTGACGTTGGTGATCCGGGCTTGCTCCGGTTCGCCCGCCCCCGTGATGGTCACCAAGAGGGAGCCACCGCCTATGGTGGCCAGCGACGCCAGGCTCTCGCTCTGGTCACGGTAGTCCATGTAGTCGGGAAAGGACGCCCACGGATTCACGTTCCCACTGAATGTCGCCCGCCCGAGCACCAAGCGGTCCGCGCTCGGGAAGGGGAGAGATCGTCTCATCGCCGCGTCGAGGACAGAGAACATCGCGGTAGTGGCCCCGATGCCCAGGCCCAGCGTGATCAGGGCCACGAGTGTGAACCCCGGTGTCCGACTTAGCGTGCGGATACCGTAGCGAATGTCCAGCCTCAGATCGATCACCCTGCTACCTCCAGTAGGCCGTGAACTTCCTCAGGCCCCACAGCCGAGCTGCTGCGGCCGATCGAATATCTGATGTCCTGACGTATTGGATCGCCCGAAGATTAGTAAGGTTGCAGGGACGGTACTGCCAGCGCCTGGCTCGATCCAGGCCGGCCGCTCCACCATCGCACGTCGACCACAGCCTCGAACCCAGGCTCGGATTGCCGCTCCGAGTCAGTGTGCCCACCCTCTGTGCCGCAGCCAACGTGGCATTCGAGCGGCGCATTCCCACATTGTGCACCGCACTCCAAATGCCTTACACTTGCAGCGCGAGAGCAGGGCCGACCTGCGGCGTAATCGGAAACCGGTGAGGGCTGCGACCGAGATGGGGATCTACAAACAACCCAACAAGTGGCAGTGCGGGCCGTTCGCGCTGAAGCACGGCCTCCTGGTGCACGGTATCCTGGCCCCGGAATGGGCGATCTCGAGAGCCGCTGGCACGACGTGGCGCGGTACCGATGATGCACACCTGGCCAGGGCCGCCCGTCGCTACGGCTGCGATCTCCTGATGATCCGGAAGATGGATCCCGAGAGGGCCCGCCGGGAGCTCGTCACGTATCTGCGTCGTGGCATACCCTGCCTGCTGTGCATCGACCAATGGGACCACTGGATCACGCTGGTCAAGGAAGAGAAGGGGCAGTTCATACTACTCGACAGCAACGACCCGGCAGTCCTCGTCATCGCTTCCTGGCCGCGACTGAAACGGATGTGGGTGTACCAGGAGACCGACGAGCTCGACGAGGAGATGGTTTATTCCGTGTACGACCTACATCCGCTCGTACCCCGCCATCGCGTCCGCACGCGGGCGAAGTTCTCGCTGGAACGTGCACGTTACCTGCGTCGCAAGTCGAACCGGGAGTTCGCACGACTCTGGGACGAGTACGTGGACGACCTGCTCGCCATTTGCAGACCGCGCACGCCCCGGAGTACGCGGACCATCTCGCTGGGAGAGTTCCTGCGCCGCCACGAGTCGATGATACTGGAACAACTCGATTTCTGGCACGGTGATATCGACCGCATCGCGGCGCGAAGAGTGCTCGACCGGATGCACTTCGTCGCCGACACCTACGGGCTGATCATACCCGAGGACGACGAGAAGCGGGCGATCGCAGCCATCGGCGTGATACTCGGCCTGTGGGCCGCGGCCGAGTACGGTGTAGGTCCCATCTATAAAACTGACGCTTAGCGATGACGGTGAGCGCGGCAGCGCCGACCCTCGGCAGTCTCGTGGAAGATGCGACGGGCGACGACCGAGGGTCAGCGAGTACGATCGCCGGCTATCTTGCATCGCTCGCGCAGCACCGCTACGCTAGATGGGCTAGGCAGCGTCACGTCAACGCCAGTGTTTTGACCGCCCTGATCGGGTGAGCGGTCCCTTCTCTGCCCGCAGCCACGGGAGAGATGCGCGATGCGGATCAGAATCAGGAAGGGTCTGGACATCCCTCTGGCCGGCGAGCCGCAACAGCTCATCGAGGACGGGCCGGTCGTCCAGTCGGTCGCGCTGCTCGGTCCCGACTACGTCGGTCTTCGGGCTCGCCTGCTCGTTGACGAAGGGGCGCGGGTCGAGCTCGGCCAGCCGCTCTTCACTGACCGAAAGAATCCTGGCGTCAACTTCACCGCGCCCGGCTGCGGCGTCGTGCGGTCGATCACTCGCGGAGAGAAGCGAAGGCTGCAATCCGTCGTGATCCGGCTCGAGGGGGCAGCTGAAAGGACGTTCGCTTCGTACGCGCCCTCCGAGCTCGGCCGGCTTACGGCGGACCAAGTCGTAGAGAATCTCGTGGCCTCCGGACTGTGGACCGCTTTCCGCGCACGGCCGTTCAGCAAGGTGCCGGTCCCGGGCACCGCTCCGCATTCGATCTTCGTCACGGCGATCGACACGAATCCGCTCGCCCTGCCGCCCGACCTGGTGATCCGCGAGCACCCCGATGACTTCTACCGCGGTCTTGAAGTGATCGGGGCGCTCACCGATGGTCCGGTGTTCGTCTGCCTGGCGCCGGGAGCGGAAACCCTGACTCCACCCCAGCCGAGGTACCGGACCGTAACGTTCGAAGGCCCACACCCGGCCGGCCTCGTGGGCACGCACATCCACTTCTTAGACCCGGTCAGCGCCCGAAAGACCGTCTGGCATCTGGGGTATCAGGACGTCATCGCGATCGGCAAGCTCTTCACCACGGGGCGCCTGTGGGTCGAACGCGTCGTGTCGCTGGCCGGTCCCCAGGTGCGGCGGCCCCGTCTGCTGCGCACGCGCCTGGGCGCCAGCACGGACGAGTCGCTCGAGTCGGAGCTCGAGGAAGGCTCCTGCCGGATCGTCACCGGGTCGGTCCTCAGCGGACGTCGGGCAGGTGGTCCGGAGGCCTACCTCGGCCGCTACCATACCCAGATTTGCGTTCTGCCCGAGGGGGCCCGCCGCCGCTTCCTGGGCTGGCTCGCTCCGGGATCGGACAGGTACTCGATCACGAACGCCTACCTGTCGGCCCTGACACGGCGAGGCGCCCGCTTCCGCCTCGGCACCGGCTTGAACGGCGCCCGCCGCGCTATGGTGCCGTTCGGCATCTTCGAGCGGGTCATGCCGCTCGATATTCTACCCACCCAACTGTTGCGCCATCTGATCGTGGCCGACAGCGAGACGGCCCAAGAGCTAGGCTGCCTCGAGCTCGATGAGGAGGACCTGGCGCTCTGCTCCTTCATCTGCCCCAGCAAGTACAACTACGGACGGTTCCTGCGGGCTATCCTCGCAACGATCGAGAGGGAGGGCTGATGAGTCTGCGCAGAGCGCTCGATCGCCTCCAACCCCTGTTCCGCGAGGGGGGCCGGCTGGCCCGGCTCGAGGCCGTGTACGAGATGGTCGACCAGATGCTCTACACGCCCGCCATGACGGCTCGGGACGCGCCTCACATCCGTGATGCTCTCGACCTGAAGCGGGTGATGTGGTGCGTGATGCTCGCCTTGCTGCCTTGCCTGCTGATCGGTTTGTACAACACCGGCTACCAGGCGAATTCGGCACTCGAGCTGCTTGGTCGGGAAGCGCCGGCGGGCTGGGCCGCCGGATTGCTCGGCAGCATCGGCTACGACCCCGACAGCGTGCTTGCCTGCGTTGCACACGGCCTCGTCTGCTTCCTTCCCATCTACTTGGTGGTCCTGGTCGTCACAGCCTTCTGGAGCATCCTGTTCGCCGCTGTGCGCAAGCACGACATCGACGAGGCCGCGGCGGTAACAGCCATGCTGTTCACCATGGTACTACCTCCGCAGATCCCACTCTGGCAGGCCGCCTTAGGGATCTCCTTCGGGATCGTCATCGGGAAGGAGCTGTTCGGTGGCGTGGGGAAGAACTTCATCAACCCGGCGCTCGCCGGTTGGGCCTTCCTCTACTTCGCCTATCCGGAAGGGATGTCTGGAGACACAGTCTGGGTCGCAGTCGATGAATTCAGCCGGGCGACACCTCTGATGGTGGCAAAGACCGGCGGAGTCGCGAGCATGATTGCGGAGGGATTCACCTGGGGGGAGTCGTTCCTCGGGATCGTCCCGGGCACGCTCGGCGCCGAGTCGGCGATGGGGAGCTTGCTGGGGGCAGTCTTTTTCATATACGTCGGTGTGGCCTCCTGGCGCATCATGGGCAGCGTGCTGATCGGCGCCGTCGCGACAGCGCTTCTCTTCAATCTCGCCGGGAGTGCCGAGCTTCCGTTGTCGACCGTGCCGTGGCACTGGCACCTCGTCCTGGGGAACCTCGCGTTCTGCGCGGTCTTCATGGCCACCGACCCGGTCAGCGCGGCACAGACTCGCCGCGGGCGTTGGGTCTACGGCCTGCTGATCGGTTTCCTGGCGGTCTTGATTCGGGTTCTGAATCCAACGCTCCCCGAGGGCGCGATGCTGGCGATCCTCTTCGGCAACCTAGCGGCCCCGATCCTCGACTACGCGGACATGCGGCTCAACGTGAGACGAAGGGCAATGCGTGATGCCGGAGCGTGACACGGCGGACCCAGGCAGCGCGGCGGATTCTCCGAAGCGACACGGCGAGAGCGCGGCGAAGACCCTTCTAGTGGCTTTCGTGATGGCCCTGGCTGCAGGGCTCATCGTTGCCGGTAGCTCGCTGCGGCTGCGGCCGATTCGCGCCGCCAATCAAGACATCGACACCCAGAGAAATGTCCTCGATGTCGCAGGCATCGACCCGGCGGATGCCGTCCGCCAGACGTTTGTCAGGCAGGTCCGGGTTCGGATGGTCGACCTGGAGACCGGCGAGTACACGAGCGCCGTGGATCCGGTCCAATTCGACCCGCAGGCAGCGGCGCGGGACCCCAAGACGAGTCGGGAGATCCCGGAGGAAGCCGACATCGCAGGCCTCGGGCGGCGCGAAGACTACGCGCGCGTATACCTCGTCCAGCGAGACGGCGACCAGAATGCGGTCGTGCTTCCCGTCAGGGGTCAGGCCTACAGCGAGATGTCGGCGCTGCTCGCCCTGGCGAGCGATGGCAACACTATCATCGGATTCAAGCCCTACGAGCACGAAGAGACACCGGGCCTCGGTGGGCGGGTGGACGACCCGGCGTGGCGGGCACGCTGGAAGGGCAAAGCTCTACGTGACGAATCAGGCCGGCTGCGTTTCGAGCTGAGCTCAGAGACGGCGGGGCCCGACAGCCTGTACCATGTCGATGCGATTACGGGCGCTACCATCACCACCCAGGGTGTGCAGAATATCGTGCGGTTCTGGATGGGTGAGTACGGCTTCGGCCCGTTTCTGTCGCGGCTGAGACAAGGAGACGAACCTTGAGTGGCGAACCGAAGAGGACCCTGCTCGACCCGTTGATCGAGAATAACCCCCTGGCCCTGCAGATGCTCGGCATCTGCCCGGCGCTCGCCGTGACGACCCAGGTGTCCGCGGCCCTCACAATGGGCATCGCGGTCACTGCAGTGCTCGCCTGCGCGAGCGTCGTCATCAGCCTCATCCGACGCCAAATCCCCACCAGCATCAGAATCATCATCATGATGACGGTGATAGCCTCACTGGTCATCGTGGTGGACCAGGTGCTGAAGGCATACATGCCCGAGATGAGCCAGCGGTTGTCCGTGTTCGTCGGCCTGATCATTACGAACTGCATCGTGTTGGGACGAGCCGAGTCCTTCGCCTCGAAGAATCGTCCCTGGCCCAGTCTACTCGACGGACTCGGTAACGGTTTGGGCTTCACGCTCATCATCCTCTTGGTCGGCTCGGCGCGAGAGCTGCTCGGTTCGGGAACTCTACTCGGCCAACCCATTTTGGCATCGAGCGCCGAGGGTGGCTGGTACGTCACCAACGCCCTCATGCTGCTCCCGCCCAGCGCGTTCTTCGTCCTCGGCGGACTGATCTGGCTGCTTCGCACCTGGAAGCCCGGTCAGGTCGAGAAGCCGGAATACCAGATCCACGAGGTGCACCGTAGGGAGATAATCTGATGGCGAACTACCTGAACATCTTCACGGCCTCCGCGTTCGTCGACAATCTCGCGCTGGCTTTCTTCCTCGGAATGTGCACCTTCCTCGCGACCTCCAAGCGGGTCGATACGGCTCTCGGAGTAGGTATGGCAGTTATCTTCGTGGAGACCATCACAGTGCCGGTCAACAACCTGATCTATAACTACCTGCTGAAGGGAGGGGCCCTGGCCTGGGCCGGCCTCGGCCACGTGAACCTCACCTTCCTCAGCCTCATCGTCCACATCAGCGTGATCGCGGCCATGATACAGATCCTAGAGATGGTACTCGACCGATTCGCGCCGGCGCTCTATAGCACCCTGGGTATCTTTCTGCCACTGCTGACGGTCAATTGCGCCATTCTGGGAGCCACGCTGTTCATGGTCCAACGGTCCTATACGTTCGGGGAGAGCGTCGCTTACGGCTTCGGCGCCGGCTTCGGCTGGGCGCTGGCCATCATCGGCCTTGCGGCAATCCGTGAACGCCTGAAGTACAGTGATGTCCCGGACGGCCTTCAGGGCTTACCGATTACGTTTGTCATCGTCGGGCTGATGTCGCTCGGCTTCATGGGCCTTTCAGGCATTGAATTCTGATCGAGCGCGTTCGAAAGGCGAATGTCGGGGATTCAATAGTGCTAGAGTTTGCAGTTGCCTTGGCTGTGTATGTCGGAATCATCCTGGCACTAGTCTGCCTCATTCTGGTCGCGCGTTCGAAGCTCGTGTACAGCGGGCCGGTCCGGATTCTGATCAACAACGAAAAAACCATCGCGGTGCCGGCGGGTAACAACCTGCTCACCACGCTCGGGAACGCCGGGTTGCTCATTCCCGCACCCTGCGGAGGCAAAGGTTCGTGCGGCCAATGTCGTGTGAAGGTCTTCGAAGGCGGCGGCTCGATTCTGCCTACCGAGCGCTCACTGATCACACCGCGCGAGGTCAGGCAGAACTTTCGATTGGCCTGCCAGGTGATGGTGCGCCAGGACATGAAGATCCAGGTTCATGACGACGTTTTCGGCGTCCGTAAGTGGACCTGCCGAGTCGCCTCGAACCGGAACGTTGCGACCTTCATCAAGGAAACGGTGCTCGAGCTTCCACCCGGCGAGGAGATGGACTTCCGCGCCGGCGGCTACATCCAACTCGAGTGCCCGCCGCACGAGGTGCGCTATCGCGACTTCGATATCGAAGAAGAATACCGCAGCGAATGGGACAGCTACGGTCTGTGGGACTACATATCGGTAGTGAAGAAGCGCACCACGCGCGCATATTCGATGGCGAACTATCCCGGTGAGAAGGGTGTGATCATCCTCAACGTCCGCATCGCCACGCCGCCGCCCGATAAACCGAAGGCGCCGCCGGGCATCGTCTCATCTTACATCTTCGGGCTCAAGCCGGACGATGAGGTCGTGATTTCAGGACCGTACGGCGAGTTCTTCGCCAGGGACACCGACAAGGAGATGGTATTCGTCGGCGGCGGCGCCGGGATGGCCCCGATGCGCTCCCACATCCTCGACCAGCTCAAACGTCTGCATACCAAGCGCAAGATCACCTTCTGGTACGGGGCTCGCAGCACACGCGAGATGTTTTACCTCCAGGATTTCGACCATATAGAGAGAGAGCATGATAACTTCCAGTGGGTCGTCGCGCTATCAGATCCCAAGCCCGACGACAGGTGGGAAGGACACACGGGATTCATTCATGAGGTCCTCTACGAGAACTACGTGAAAGACCATCCCGAGCCCGACGACTGCGAGTACTATCTCTGCGGGCCACCGCTGATGAACGCCGCAGTGATCAAGATGCTCGAGGACAACGGCGTCGATCGGGACAACATCATGCTGGACGACTTCGGCGGGTGAGGTTCGGTCGGCCATATTCGCCGCGTACGGGTCGATCTGATCGGCATATGGAGTGAAAACTATGGCAACGGTGGTACTGACGCTGCTGATCGTAGCGCTGGCTATACTGGCGATGGCGGTCGGAGTGCTGCTCGGCAGGCCCCCCATCCGGCGAGGCTGCGGCAGTCCGAGCGGCCTGCCAGGATTGGTCTGTTTCTGTTCCAACCCGTGTGACCGGGAGAAGCGCAACGGAGCAGAGGCCGACGAGTCCCGGCGGCCGGTTCACCCGCCCATTTCGCACGCAGGGAGGAGCTCATGCCTAGACGGATAAGCATAAAGGACTACATGTCGAGAGATGTGGCTACGGTATCCCCACAGACGGACATTATGGAGGCTGTACGGATCCTGGTCGAAGGTAACCTCACAGGTATGCCGGTCGTCGACGATCGCGGCGATCTTGTCGGGATGATCTCGGGGAAGGACTGTCTGCAAATGCTGCTGCAGGCCAGCTACTACGGTGAAAAGGGCGGCAAAGTCGGCGATCTCATGAGCCCGGGTGTTACGACTGTCCACGCGGATGACAGCCTTTTCGACGTCGCCAAGCTGTTCGTGGACAATCCGTACAAGCGTTATCCCGTTATGGGCAACAACCATCTCGTCGGCATCATCAGTCCTCACGACCTGTTGCGAGCGCTCCTGCGGCTATGGGGATGATTGCGGGGAACGGACATGTGGCAGATCGACGAGGCCGCGCTAGAGTCGATCAGCATCGGTGCCGGGATCCTGGGGACCGGCGGTGGCGGCAACCCGTACATCGGTATGCTGCGGGCCCGGGAGCTGGTTCGAGAGCACGGGCCAGTGACGGTTCTGGGACTCGACGAGCTGCCCGAAGACAGCCGTGTGATCTGCGTCGGCGGGATGGGCGCGCCGACGGTCGGCGTCGAGAAGGTTCGGGGTACCGAATCGTATCGGGCGCTCCGAGCGATCGAGAGGCACACGGACGAGCGGGCGACCGCGCTGATCTCCGGTGAGATCGGCGGGAGCAACTCGCTCGAGCCGCTGATTCCCGCGTCGCTGGCGCGCCTGCCGGTGGTGGACGGCGATGGGATGGGCCGGGCATTCCCCGAGCTGCAGATGACCACCTTCTTCATCTACGGGATCCCACCCACACCGACCGCCGTCTGCGACGAGAAGGGGAACACGGCGATCATCGAGGATGCCGTGAGCGCGGCCTGGGTCGAGCGGATGGCGCGGGCCGTGACCATCGTGATGGGCTGCGCACCCGTCTTCGCCTTCGCGCCGATGTCCGCGCCCGATGTCCGGCGCACGGCGATACCCGGCACGTTGTCGCTGGCGAAATCGCTGGGCGATGCGGTTCGCCGAGCGCGGCTCCAGAAGCGGGACCCCATCGAGGCGATCCTGACCACTGTGCCGGGACGCGTGTTGTTCCACGGAAAGATAGTCGATCTGGAGCGCCGCACGACCGAGGGTTTCGCGCGCGGCCGCGTGACGGTCGAGGGGATCGGCGATGAAGCGGGCGAACGGCTCGTCGTAGACTTCCAGAACGAGAACCTGGTGGCACAGCGCGGCGATGCGCTCATAGCGACCGTGCCGGACTTGATCTGCCTCGTCGATACCGAGCGCGGTGAGCCGATAACCACGGAGTTGCTGCGCTACGGGTTCCGGGTCAGCGTTCTCGGCTTTCCGGCGCCGCCGCTGCTGAAGACACCGCAGGCGCTGGCCGTGGTGGGGCCAGAGGCGTTCGGCTACGCGGCGGCCTACGTGCCGCTCGAGCCATGAGCGGCAGCGTGAGCCCTGCTGACGGCGGCGCGCTGCGGGTCGGCGTGGATGTGGGCGGGACCAACACCGACGCGGTGCTGATGGCCGGGCGTCGAGTGGTGTCGAAGGTGAAGACCGCGACGACGCTCGACGTTACGAGTGGGATCGTTCGAGCGCTGGAACAGGTGCTGGCGGAGGGTGGGGACGGCGGGGCAGCGGGACACGGCGCTAAGGATCGCAAGCGGGACAGCCTGGGCGGGATCCAGGCCGCGATGTTGGGGACGACCCACTTCATGAACGCGCTGCTCGAGCGTCGGGGCCTCGCGCGCACTGCCGTTCTTCGCCTCTGCGGTCCCGCGACGCGCCTGCTGCCGCCGTTCTGCGACTGGCCGAAGGAGCTGCGGGCCGCGGTGGGCGGCCACAGCTACCTGCTGGCAGGCGGCCACGAATTCGACGGCCATGAGATCTCCAGCTTCGATGAGGCCGCGGTTCGAAACGCGGTGCAGGATGCGGTGGCGCAGCGGGTCGAGGCGTTGGCCCTCTGCGGCGTCTTCTCCCCGGTGAACCCCGGGCACGAGGTCCGGGCCGCCGAGCTCATCCGGCAGGAGCGACCGGACCTCTCGCTCACCCTCTCATCCGAGATCGGACGGATCGGCCTGCTGGAGCGTGAGAACGCGGCTGCGCTCAACGCGGCGCTCAGCCGGATCGCCGATCGCACGGTGGCGGCGATCCGCGGCGCCCTGGCCGAGATGGGGCTTGCCGTGCCCATCTTCTTCAGCCAGAACGACGGCACGTTGATGGACGCCGAGTACGCGGCCCGCTACCCGGTGCTCGCCATGTCGTCGGGACCAACCAACTCCATGCGGGGTGCGGCCTTCCTCGCCGGCATCGAGAACGCCATCGTCGTCGATATCGGCGGCACGAGCACCGACGTGGGGATCCTGGTTCAGGGCTTCCCGCGAACGGCGTCGACCGCCGTGAAGCTCGCCGAGGTGCGCACCAACTTCCGGATGCCCGATCTCATCTCCATCGCCCTGGGCGGCGGGTCGGTCGTCCAGACCGGCCCACTCGCGGTCGGCCCCGCAAGCGTGGGCGCGCGGATAACCGAGGAGGCAATCGTCTTCGGCGGTGCGACGCTGACGGCCACCGATCTGGCGGTCGCGGCGGGCCGGGCCCGGATCGGCGACCCGGCGCGTGCCCGGAGCTTGGCAGGCGAGCTGGTCGAGCGGGGACTCGCGGAAGTGGGACGCCGCGTCGAGGAGGCAGTGGACCGGGTGAAGCTGAGCGCCGACCCCGCACCGCTGGTGCTGGTGGGCGGCGGCAGTGTGCTCGTGGCCGATCAGCTCGCCGGTGCCTCGGAGGTCGTGCGGCCCGAGCACGCGGAGGTGGCGAACGCCATCGGAGCGGCGATCGCGCAGGTGGGAGGCGAGATCGAGAAGGTCTACTCGCTGGACCGCGTCAGCCGCCTCGACGCGCTGGCGGCTGCCAAACAGGAGGCGCTTCGCCGAGCGACGGAGGCCGGCGCGCAGCCCGAGAGCGTGGAGGTCGTCGAGGTAGAAGAGGTGCCGCTCACATATCTGCCGGGCAATGCGACGCGTATCCGTGTGAAGGCGGTAGGCGAGTTGGCCGGGCAGCGGAGGGGATCCAACCCCAGCACACCCCCCGTGGAGAGTTGACGGGTCTCGCGGGCGTTCAATCCGGGTCGCTGACCTGCTTCCAGACGCGCAGGAGATTCGCGCCCATGATCTTGCGGATATCCTCGTCGCTGTAACCCCGCCGCTTCAGGCCCCGGGTGATGTCGGGGTAGTCCTGTGCTCCCCGGATCCCCACCGGCGAGGGTGTGCGGGGGTACATGTCGGCGCCCAATCCCACGTGATCGATCCCGGCGATCTTCACCGCGTGGTCGATGTGGTCGAGTATGTCCTCGATGGTCGGTAAATTCTCGAGCGGCCAATCCCGGCCGGCGTTGAGATGTTCCACCGCGATGCGGAGCTCGAGGTCCTCGATCGGTGGAACCTGCCGGTGCCAGGGACGGCCCACCGCCCTCAGCTCGTTCATCGCATCGAGGTACTCCGGGGTCAGGTAGTTGAGGACGAAGACGATCCCGATGACTCCGCCGTTCTCCGCCAGCGCGCGGAGCATCTCATCGCTCATGTTGCGGCGGTGGGGGTTGAGTGCGCGAACGCCGGAGTGTGAGGCGATCACCGGATCCTCACTGGTCTCCACCACGTCGAAGAAGGTCTCGTCCGACACGTGCGAGATATCGATCACCATGCCCAGCCGGTTCATCTCCCGCACTACCTCGCGCCCCAGCTCGTTCAGGCCGCCCCAGCGCGGCTCGTCCGCCCCGGAGTCCGCCCAACCGTGAGTGATGTTATGGGTTAGGGTCATCGAGGAGACACCCAGGCGGTGGAACTCCCTGAGGTTCGCCAGGCTGTTCTCGATGGCGTGCCCGCCCTCTATCGAGATGGGGATGGCGATCTTGCCCGCTGCCACGATTCGCTCGACATCGGCGCCGGTCCGTGCCAGCTCGACCCGATCGGCGTGCTGCTCGATCGCACCCAGCATAGCCGCCAGCAGCTGGTGCGCCTGGCGAGCGCCTCCCTCAGGGTAGAGGAAGTTCTGGACGAAGAGAGCGACGGTCTGGACATCGACTCCTCCCTCCTCGAGCCGGGGAATGTCGACATGCCCAGCGGGCAGGCGTTGGCCGATGTCTAGCTTCTCGTAGAGGACGCGATAGGAGAGGTCGTTGTGGCAGTCCCAGACGAGGGCTTCGCTATGGAGTCGATCGACCCGCTCATGGCCGTCGGCGCAACTTGTAAGCAGGCTCGGGGCCAAACAGCAAAGGGCGAGCCCATACTTCCACATCTTCATCGCATCCTCCGCGCGTTCAGGCGGTCAAGCCGGGAGGCTGCTATCGGTGCGCCGGCGCGGCTTCTCCCGCGGCGGGGGGAAGAACGACCGCTCTGTCCTCTATCAGTATTTCCTGAACACTCCCGTCATCGAAGACGACCCGCAGCAACCGCGGTTCGCCGGTCTCGTTGAGAAGCTCCCAGCCCTCAGCGGAACGACTAACGCGTACCTTGTCGATTCCGAATGCCTGGCCGCGAGCGGCATCGATATAGACGTGACCGTAATGATCGAGAATGCGCATCACGGCTTCGGCCGCCGCGCCGTTCCCCCAATCGTAGATCGTGAACATGCCCATCCCTTCGCCCTCCGGGCCGGTGCGGCCGCCGTGGGCGTAGTTCTCCATCGTGAAGCCATAGTCCTCCGGCCCGAACCAGGGATAGACCCTCTCCCACATCGCCTTCACCGCAGGGTTCTCCGGGCAGTACATCATGACGAAGCCCGACTTCAGTGCTGCGACCCCGCGCTCGAAGTAGTCGCTATCGCCTGTCTCCCAGTAGTACTCGAGGAACAATTCGGCGAAGAGGGTCTCCCGTGAGTCGTTCCACTCGCCGTCGGCGTTCATCACGCCGAACCCGCCCAGCGCGGGAACGTAGATGAACGGCGGCTGCCAGACCTGCTGGAACATCGACAGCTCGTCCAGCGTCCGCCGCCCCCACTCCAGGTACCGCGGGTCGCCGGTCGCGCGGTAGGTCGCGAGCAGCGCTTCCGCGGTCCAGAACGGCGAGAAGCTGTTCTGCTTGTGCATGGCGTTGCGCTCGATCTTCGCCCCCAGGTATTCGTCGCGACCCCACCGGCAGCACGACCAATACGTTTCGAAATCCTCCCAGCGGCCCTGAGGGACGATCTCGGCCAGAACGGCATCCATGCCGCGGAGAGCAGCGGTGCGGTACCTCGCCGCGCCGGTCACATCCGCCAGTTTGAGCAGGAATGTCACGCTCATGCTGGTTTCCGGAGTCTGGTTCATCACCGGCCCGGGCTCCTGTGTCCTCGGATGCAGCCAGCCGGGGAAGAACCCCTGCGGGTCCTGCAGCGTGAGCAGTCGCTCGCCGTATTCGCGGGCGTAGGCGAGCAGGCGCTCGTCCGCTTCCAGCTCCTGGTACCAGCGCAGCATCAGCAGCGCGGTCCAGCTGGCATCGAGGATGTGATACCAATCGGACGAGATGCCGTGATCGTGGGGACTACGGTTCGAGTTGCCCCAGTAGTAGTGCTCCCATCCCAGAGGTCGCTCATATTCTTCGCCGTCGATCTCGACCGTCACATTCGGGGTCCCGATGACCGCGGGGAAGATGCCGTTCTCCATCGGTGCGGCCAGCGCCAACTCCTTCGTGAGACGCGCCTTCCGCATCAGTTCCTCGTCCCCAACGCGGCGCGCGTAGCGATAGAGCCCCGACGCGCTACGCAGCGAAGAGAACCAGGCCTGATTCCAAATCGAGAGAAACTCGCGCTGGAACCAGTGGCCGGGGTAGTTCGGGGACTGTGAGACATTGACGATGAACTGCGGAGCACCGACTCGGACGCCGTCGAGCTCGAATTCCTGCCAGACGACATCGGCCCAGCCATCGAACGCCCAATCGTACGTGTGGCGCACGTAGCTCTCGAGCAGTGCCGCAATCGGCTCGCCCTGCTCGTAGAGCGGTCGACCCCAACGGTTCCAGTGGAGATCGGCCACCTTCGACCAAGGGTTCCTCACCGCGCCGCGATCGTTGTACGCCGCCACGAAGAAGCCGAGCTGCACCTTGCCCGCCGCGAATCTCATCCCCGGCACTTTCCGAAACAGTACGTGCTCGGGGATCTCGGTCTTGACCATGCCCAGCCACATCTTGTTCTCGATCGCATCGTAGTCCATGAACCAGGGATTCTCCGGCCGCCGCCCCACCAGATCCAGGTCGGGCGCGATGACCAGCGTGAGAGTGTCACGCTGCACGATCATCGCGGGAGCGCGGAATACATGCTGCCCCACCACGTAGCCTTCACGGGGAGCGAGATGCGGCGCCCACCAAAAATCGGGCTCGATGGCTAGGTTGAACTCAACCGAGAGCTCATCCTGGGCGATCTCGTGATCTACATCCCACGACATCCAGACCCGCTCCCAGCCGTCTCCCGCATCACTGACCTCGACCTGCGGGCGACCGACACCACTCAGTTCGGGGGCCGAGAATCGCGCCAAGTCCTCACCGTCCAGAACCACGTGATACTCGAGATCGATCTCTTCCATCGTCATCGCGGCCGCGGGCTCCTCCGGCTCGGGGGCGGTGCGCGGACCGGGGCCGGGTGCGCAGCCCGCCAGGACACAGACGGTGCAGAACGCAACTGGAAGCGAAGGATAGTGACGCGGCGCAACCACTCTCATACGCATGCGGCTCACCTCCCCACCACCTGGCGCAGCCCCCCTGCCGAGCCCGACCCCCAGATGGCAGCGCTCTGTCGTGGATAATGAACCCAGTATACCCGTGGCACGCCTGCCGCGTCCAGCCACCGGCTCACAGTCAGCGCCCGAGGTGGCGCCAGCTCCGGCGCGGCCCGCCCGCTTGACTCGCCGAATTGTCATACCTAGTATGCTCTAGTATGACACCCAAGAGGAGAGTCACTGTCAGCCTCCCTCCCCAGCTCATCGCCGCCGCCGATCGTCGCGCGCAGGAACTGGATCGCTCTCGGAGCTGGGTGGTGGCCGAGGCGCTGCGCGCACATCTGGAGCGAGACGCGGGAGCGGCGCCAGCGGCCTACGCTGCAGCGGAGGTCGCAGAGGCCCGACGCCGGCGGCTCCGCGCGGAGGCCGCATTACCGCCGGAGGAACGGCTGCGGCGCGCCGAGCAGCTCGGCCGCCTGGCTCGGGCGGTGCAGGCGCGGCGACCCCGCAGCGTCATCATCATCTTCGAGTCGTACGAGGATTTCTACGAGTGGCGGAAGACTCGGCTGATCGGCGCCTGACCGCGGCGCGCGTGTGCGGGGAGCTCAACGCCTGTGGCGCCAACTACCTGGTGATCGGCGGCATAGCGTGCGCACTCCACGGGTATGTCCGCGCGACCACCGACGTCGACATCCTGATCGAGCGGACCCTGGCGAATGCCGAGCGCGTGCTCGCTGCGGTATCGCGGCTGGGGTTCGGGTTTGCAGGCGATTGGTTGCCGAGGGAGATCCTCGCCCGTCCCATCACGGTGATCGGCGACGATCCTCAGATCGACGTCTTCACCATCGCCTGGAGCGTGAAGTACGAAGACGCCGTAAAGCGCTCCTCGCTGCTGGAAGTCGAAGGCGTCCCGATCCCGCTCATCGGGATCGACGACTTGATCGAGACCAAGCGCACGGGCCGACCGCTCGACGCAGCCGACCTCGAGGCGCTCGAGGAGATCAAGCGGCTGCGCGGCTAGGTCGACTGCGCCGCCAATATCCTGACCTTGAACCCCAGCTGCTGCGACAGCGCCACCATCTCCTCGAAGATGTCCCCGTAGGCCACCGCCACATGGTTGGACATGTAGTGGGCCATCAGCGTGTCACGGCCTATACCCAGGTCGGCGGCCATGAAGGGCCACTGGCGCGTCGTACCCTCCCACCAGGCGTCCCGCTTCTCCGCAGGTAGCTTCACCACCTCTCCGCGCCCGATGTCCATCCACAACACGTCGTCCTTTATGTAGCAGCGCGACCAGGTGATCGCGCCCGGCAGGCTCTCGCCGGCGAACGTGCCGCCGGGGACCGGGAAGTAGAGCGCCGGCTGACGGTAGCTGTGCACCCCTTCCAGCGTGTCGGGATCGAGGTTGAACGGGTAGGCGCTGCACGAGCCCGAGTTGAGCAGGACCCAGAGGAAGCGCCCGTCGTGCTCGCCGCCCCAGCGCACGTCGTGGAACATCACCGCCTGGTGCAAACCTTTGGCTTTGAGCAGCCGCTTCATCATCTCCATGGGTACCGCATTACCCTGGTCGGCCTCGGTGGCGCAGACGATCGTGTCGCCGTTCGATTCCGGCCGGCAGGCCGAGTTGAACAGCCCTTCGGCGAAGTCGGAGGGCGGCCGCAGCGGGAGCAGGCCGAGCTGATACTGCCATCCCAGGCAATCGGACTTGTACTCCTCGACCATGTCGAGCACCACCAGGTAGTCGCGCAGCTGCTCGCGCGTGGCTTCCTCGGTGAAGTCCTCGGCGCCTTCCTCGCGCCAGTGGAACGTCACGCCTTCGTCCTTGACGAAGGCGAAGGCGGCATCGACGCGCGCAGCGTCGATCCCGCGGCCGCGATCGATGATCCAAGCCTGGTCCACCTTGTGCTCGGTGAAACCGTGGCGGTTGAGCAAGCGGGGACCGAAGTAGCCGTTGATCATGCCCATCGAGGTGTCGCCGAGCATCAGGATCAGTGCGCGCCGGTCCGCGAACTGCTGCGCCACCTTGGCCGCCAACTCAGCGGCCTGCTTCGAGACCGGCGCGCTGTAGGCGATGTCGCCTTCGCCGTAAACGATCCGCCCCGACGTGCACCACTCCTCGAGCCGCGCCATGAAGTTCTCGTCCGCGGTCCAGTCGGGAGCGTCGGTCCAGACGCGAGAGAACTTCCTGCCCAAGCTCTCTAGGCAGGCGCCGGTGTTCAGCAGCCCGACCAGGCCCGGCCACTGGCCCGAGAAGTTGCTCGCCAGCAGCAGCGGGTTCTCTTTGCCCACCACGCCCTCGGTGGTGTGCGGTCCGTAGAACCAGTGGACACAGATCCCGATCATCGGGTCCTGGATCGGTCCCAGCTTTTCGATGGCGTGGTGCGGCTTCATGAGGAAGCCCTCGACCCGGTAGGGCTCCATTCCGAGCTTCTCGAGCGCCGCCTCCATCTGCCGGGTCGCCTCGCTGATGCTCGGTAGGGCCAGCTGGTTGGGCTTCTCCCGGCCGTCGCCGGGCCAGAATAGCGCGATTCGCTGCTTCACGGTCTTTCCTCCCGAGTTATTCCGCCGATCCCTGCTCGTCGACGATGAACCTGGCCAGCGACTCTGCGCCGAACGACTTGTGGAAGTGGACGATGACCCAGCGACCGTCCCGCTTTTCCAGGACCCAGCTGCAGCGGAGCGGCAGCAGCGCGTGGCTACCGTCGCTCAGGACGGTCGCCAGATCCCAGCGCGTCACGGCCCAGGCGAAGGCACCCGTCGGACTCACGCGGATCCACTCCCGGGTCACGTCGATCGTGGTCTGCGAGAAGGCGCTGTTCTGGCCGTTCATCACCTCGTTGAGCTCATCCCACCCGACGATCCACGAAATGCCCGTGCCACCACCGACGTTTACCATGGCGCTGTCACGATCCATCACCTGCCAGTACTGCTCCATGTCCTCTTCGATGACACTCTGGACGTAACGATCGAGTGTTGCCTTGATGGCCTCGCTTTCCGCCGCCGCGTCGACTCGAGGTTCCTGTACACAGCCTGCCAGCAGGCACAGCGTCATCACCGTCCCGCATGCGATGTTCCGAGTCATGGCTTCACCATCCTTTCCGCTGGGAGATCGGCGTTCTAGTTGATCGGCTGACCGCCCGACCCGACGGTCGCCTGGGTGAAAATCCGGGTCCCGAGAACGATCTTCTTGGGAACCTCTTCACCCTGCAGAATGCGAAGCGCGAGGTCGATCGCATCTGCGCCGCCGGTCGGATAGAGAAATGTCGCATCGAGGATCCCCTGCTCGACGTACTGCTGCCCCTCGTGCGGCAACGCGTCGATACCCACGAACATCATCTCGTCCTCGCGGCCGGCCGCACGCGCGGCCAGCCAGGCGCCGTGGGCGCCGGGATCGTTGTGTGCGTAGACCACATCGATCTCCGGATTGGTGGCCAGCGCCGACTCCATCTCGCGCCGCGCGTTCGGCTCCAGCCACTGCATCTCGCCGCTGAATACGATCTCCAGCCCGGGATGCCGATCCAGTCCCAAGCCTTCGAGGAACCCCTGGTTACGGTCCTGGCCCGGCGTCGAGGTCATCAGACCCTTGAGCTCGACGATCTTGCCGCTGCCGCCCAGCCTCTCCCGAATCCACCTGCCCGCCGCGCGGCCGATCTCCACATTGTCGGCCCCGATGAACGTCGTGTACTGCTCGCCTTGTACCTCGCGGTCGAGCACGATCACCGGTATGCCCCCCTGGTAGGCCTCGGCCACCGGCCGGGTCAGCGGCGCGGCCTCTTTTGGACTGATGATGATCAGGTCGACACCCTGCTGCACGAACTCCTCGACCTGCGCTCGCTGCACCAGCGAGCTGTTCTGCGCGTCCTTGAAGATGACCTGCAGGTTTTCGTGCTGAGCGGCGGCCGCCCGGACGTCGGCGTCCATCTGCACGCGCCACGGCTCGCCCAGGTTGCACTGGCTCATACCGATGACCCATGGGTCATCCGCCGTGCCGGCGTGGCCGCGACGCGATTCCGAGCCGCAGCCGAGCCCGGCGAGCACAGCGAGCAAGATCAGCGCGAACGTGCGTTGCCACATGTCTCAGGTCCCTCATTACATGATGCGGGCGGTCCCGGGTCCGCATTGGTGAGTGGGTGCGATAAAGATAGCCCGCGGACACGATCGCGACACGGCCCCGCCCAGCGGCCTCTTGCCGGGGGCGCGTCCGGCTGACCTTCGCAGTATGGTCGTCATTTAGGGAGGAGCCTTGGGATTGGCAGAAGTCGTGATCGGGCTGGGGGCCGCGGTGGGGCTCACGCACCTGATGTCGGCGTTGCTGTTCGGCCGCGCCCCGCCGACCCCCTGAGCTACGGCGTCGTAGCCGCGGCTCTGACAGGAGTGGTGCTCATGGCGAGCTACGTCCCGACCCGGCGGGCCACAGCAGTGGACCCCACGGTGGTACTGAGGTGGGAGTAGTTGGAGCGGACCTCCCTACTCGATCTCCTGCATCCCGGTGGGAGTGCCAGTCTTACCGGCCCAAACGGCCTCAACGGGAAGTATCTTCGCCGCGGACCCGGCGGGCGGCTGCGTCCTGAAGCGCTCGCGCGTCCTGGATGGTTCCCTCGTAGCTGAGCACTTGCCCCAGATCCCTGTCCGCCAGAACCTCGAAGTACTCGTGTGGAACTCCATCGATCAGCACAGTGGGGGCAACGAACCGCACGCCGTGGCTGTAGTCGGCGTAGCGGGCACCGTGGACGGTACTGAGCGGCTGGATCGGCTGTCCGGCGGCCAGATGCCACCCGTAGATGGCTACGCGCCCCGGCCGCCTTTGAAGCCGCCGAGTCAGGACGAGGTCCTTCTTGTGACCGGCGGTGAGAGCTCCGAGGGGATTCCCGGCCCGGGCTTCCTCGATGCGCCGATTGTGGGCGAGCACGTAGGCGGGCGACCGCATCTGTGAGCCGGGCCTCATGGTAATGGGCCGCAGGCGCACCGAAGCCTGTTGGTACACCGCATCCACAATCTTGCGTGTCGGCAAGCGCAGATCCAACGCCCTCGCGATGGCCGCAGCGGTGGGGAAGTCCAGGGGGACGCGCACGAAGTCCGTATCCGACCCGATCGCCATGTAGTCGGGCATGACCCACACCGTGGCCGTAATCCTCCCGCCCGCCGGAGTCACCCCAACGAGTCGCACCGGCTGTAGGCGCCTGAGGAAGGTCGGTACGTTCCCTTTGAGGATCTCCGCCCGGATAGCACGTTGTCGCGCCGCGGCAGGCACCCTGCTCAGGCGTTCAAAGAACGCGGTGCCGCCCACGGCATCCGGGGGACGAGGAGGAAGGGTGGAAATGACACGGGGCAGCCTTCCGTCCTGGGCGCGCGTCGTGACCACTCCTGCACCAGTCTCCACGAGTGTGGACGCAGCCAGGACCAACAAGCCGGCTCGCATCGTCATGGCGCGAACTCCGGCAACGACTTGCAGCAGCGAAATCCCAGGTGGTAGTTGCGGTGGCTATTGGGGTCGAGCACGCGACTCCCATGCCAGAAGGGCGCGCGCCAGCGGCAGGCATCCTCGTGCGCCCTGATGTTGTCGAAGACGAACCAACTGCCCTTCATCTCCGTGTACCCCAGCTCCGTGCTCCCCCGACTGGCCATCTGGTCCGGACCCAAAGGCAGGTTCATGTGCTCGGCGGCGTTGCCGTTGAGGTCGTACACCTGCAATTGGCTTCGGCATCCGGGGTACATACCCGTCGGGAACGTGTTCGAGCCACAATGGGCCCACGATCCGCCCTCGCATTCGGGATTCTTCCAGCTCCACGTCGCACAGACACCGGTCCGGTACTCCGGCCCGTAACTCCAGACCTTCTGGCCGGCGTACTTCTGGTTGTGAGCACGCTGCATGCCAGCCACCGCCGTTGCCGGAGTCACATTCTCGGCCAACGCGAAGAAGTAGTCAGGCTCGTCTAGGCTCCCCGCACACGCCCCTTCCCACTCGTGGGCATCACACAGCCGCTTGCCCATCGCCCGGCAGATGCGTGCTGCCTCGCTGGCCCTCACCCAGACCACGGGGTACTCGCAAGGTATGTTCGGGAACTCGAACTGATCGATGCAGGCTCGGCTGCCCTCCGGCGTCTCGGTCCGCGCATCGTACAGAGGGGCCATGTAGGGTGCCCCGCAGATTCTCTGGAATCGGGCATTCTCGTAGCTCACCCCTAGATTCGCCAGCTTCGCCTCGCACGCGGCACGCGTCTCGGGATGAACGGTGACCGCCGGATTGCCCTGCCCGATATACGGCGAGCCGGCGAAGATCTCACGAACAGCCTCCATCTGCTGGTCGGACAAGCCATGGACGGCCCGAAGACGCTCCAAGAGCGCAGCGTTCCGCTCCTGGCGCCCGTGCGGCCCGGTTCCGAGCATCCCGAGTGCCAGTGCCGATGCGAGGACCGTCAGCCTTCCCACCCTCATGGCTCAATCCTACGGCTGCGTCCTCCGCAGCAGGTAGAAGAAGTCCCGGTTGTCCGCGAATCCCAGGAAGCGCGGAAGCACCATGCCGTCCACGGTTTTGTCCAGCACGCTCATCCCCTGGACGAGGTGCTCCACTTTGAGCGCCGAGCCCTCAGCCCGGTAGACCGCAGCATAGGTGTGCTCCAACGCGTTCATGTCCAGAAGCATGGCGTAGCGGCAATCGTAGGCCTGGAAGACCCGGGCCATGGCCGCCGGAGTCGCGGTCGAGAAGTACCCGTAGATCAGGAAGCGACCGCCGTTCCCCTCTTGCAGGCACGCACCCGCCCGCAGCGCGCGCACTCGCCCCTCCTGCGACCCCGACCAGTTGCCCGGGCCCCAGCGGCTGACGAGCGGTCCCGGCGCACTCACTGCTGCGGCCGTGTCCCACGTTACCAGCGGAACTCCGTTCTGGCGGGCGAACTTCACGCGCTCCAAGTTGGCATCGTCCTCCTCCGTCCACGTGGTCATCTCCACCCGACCGTCATCGAAGACGAGAAAGGTCGCCAAGCCGGGCTGGAGCTTGCTGAAGATGACCCCGCTCTCGATGAAACCGTAATGCGAGCCGTGGTTCACAAGCGACAAGGAGCCGCTCTTGAACGCGCCGTGCGAGCGCTTGAAGCCGCCGGTGAACGTGGCGACGACCCGGTCGGCGATGGCCGGTCCGATGATGCCGGTGGAGACGAGCGGTGCGACGGTACCGATCCCGTCGGGACCCGGCAGCGACTCATCGCGAACGGACCCCGGGACTCTGTCCGACCAACCCACCCGCGGGTGGTCGGTCCCGAGTGCGAAGCCGAGCTCGAACCGGCTCAGGTCGAAGGCGACGAGATACGACAGCGCTTGAAGCTCCACTTCATCGAGAGGACCGACGACTTCCGAATGGCTGGTGAGGATCTCTCGCGAGACCAGATCGGGGCGGCTGATGCTCACGAAGACGCCGGGTAGCCCGTGAGCTTCGTACCACCGCCCGACGCCGAGTCTCCCGTCGACCGCTCCTTCCACCGTGATCCCGAGCTCGTCCGGTTCTAGGAAGCTCCCTACCCCAGCAGAGTCGAGGGACGCCGGCAGGGGAGCCCCCGGCCGCAAAGCCGTCGAGCCGCTGTCGGAGAGGATGGTAGCCGTATCGAGGAATGCGTCCTCGAAGAGGTGCTCACGCACGAAGACGGTTATGGCTTCACCGCCCCACACGTGATTGCGGAGAAAGTCGGTCGCCCTCTCGATGGAAGTCTTGTGTCCCGCTGTCGGGAGGCGAAGTGAGACCTGGTCCTCGCACAACGCCACGTAGGGCACATCGGCAGCCGCAGCTGCGGTGAGGGACCCCGGCGCTGTACCTGACCATAGATCGCACGGTCCGTCACGTGCGGAGTCCCTGATCAACACGCCGTACGGGTAACCCGAATCGAGGACAAGATCGCTGTGGGCTGGGTCCGCGTTTGTCAGGTGGTAGTCGAACGCCTCGTCTTCGCCCGTCCACCTCAGCGTTAGCAGGTACCAGGCGTTGACGGTCGGATTGAGGTTGACGAGGGTCGCCGTCCCCTCCGCCCCGTCACTGTTCTTGATCGCGATTTGGGTCGTACTGCGGTACGGCTGTAGCTCGAGGATGCCCTTCGGCCGTTCGCTCCCCCACTCCTCGGCCTGGCGCTCCAGAACCACGGGGTCGGCAGGTGGCGACGGGACACGACTACGTTCTCGTGGCGCGATGCCAGAATCCGGTGCGGTGAGAGGAGTCGGTGACTGTTCTCCCAGTACTTCGGCCCGTTGGACAAGCCGCTCGCGGACATCGGTCCACTGGGACACCGACAGTTCAGCGGCACTGCGGCCGTTCGCAATGGCACGAGCCCCCACGGCCACCAATACCGCGAGGGCGATGACACAAGCAGCTCCCAGCCAGACCCGTCGGGCACCGCGCGGCACGCTGAGCAGAGGCAAAGACACTCACCTTCCGGCCAGCGGCGGCACCGCTTCGTGCAGGCGCCGTGCTAGCGCCGACAGCTGTCGATAGGAGTGCGCTCTCCCGCCGCCGCGACTATGCCGCCTTGAAATGCAGCCGTGCTGCACCTCGAGCTCCCAGTGTCCGTGCGCTTTGCCCAGTCTCTTCAGATGCGACGCTGCGCTGCCCACGTGTTTCGCCTCTTCCGCAATCTACTGCTACTACATTCACACAGCGAGCTTGTTCGAGACGGCGACGGCCACGGCCTGCCTGCGGCAACGAATCCGGTAGTAGGCGCAGCGGATCCCTCTACCTGACCTCCTGGACCCAGACGAAGTCGATGCCGATCTCGGGCTGGCCGACCCCCCGGGGCGCGCCCTCGAACACGAACTCGAGGGTGTGAGTGCCGGCCGTCAGCTGCCGCTGTCTCAGTGTGTGGTTGCGTAACAAGGTGCGATGAGGCCGATAGAGATCGACGGTCGCACTTTCCGTGGTCAGCTCCGCCGGCTCACCGTCCCACCACACCTGCAGCGTACCTCCGGTCCGGGCCAGGCGGGCGACGAAGTGGATGCGGTACTCGCCAGCGGCGGTCACCGGCACGGCGAGTCTCAGCAAGTCGCCGGGACCCGCAGGTCGCCAGACCGGCAGCTGTCCTCCGGCATAGAGCCGCCCCGCTTCGCGTGCCAGCCCCGAGCCGCCCGACAGCTCTTCCGTCTGGTAGAAGACGGAGTTGCGGGCGCCCATGCGGGAGGGCGGCGTCCAGTTCTCCGGAAGGCGCAACTCGCGCACGTCGTCGGGTATGATGGCGACGTGGTCATCGGTCATGCCGGGTCGGCCGTAGTGATAGCCGATGCGGGCGTAGGATAGCCCCGGTGTGCGCTCGTGGCTGTAAAGCTCCATGTAGAAGCCGATGCGCTGCGTGAACGGGAGCGGATCGAGAACGTGCCATCGGTAGTTGGTGACGAAGCCGCGGTTCCCAGGTCCGTCGTTACGCGGCTGGCCGCAATAGGGGAAGGCGAAGATGTCGGGCGACGACCACGAGTAGTTGTAGTAGTCCTCCGAACCCGTCCCGAAGAGCGAGGGCAGCGAGTCCTCGTCCACGAAGACCTTCTCGTCACCTTCACCCCACCAGTTGCCGTACGGCGTCGGCACGGGGCTCGGGTTGAGCAGGATCGATGTCGTGCCCACGTAGACACCCCGCCCGTTAGCCAGCACGAAGGGGAGATCCTGGACCGCCGCCGGATCGGCGATCACGTCGTGATCGACACGCCAGCGGGCGCGGAAGTGCATCGAGCGCGCTTCGTCCCAGTCGTACGCCATCGGATGAGCCGAGCCGCTGATCGCGACCGGCTGGTCCCCCAGGTTCTCCAGTCGGATCCGCAACGACCGCTCGAACGGCATCACGAACCGGCAGATCATCGTCCCGTCCGGCAGCACCGTGAACGGGAGAGACTGGTAGGGGTTCACTCCGGGGGCGGCACCGAAAAAATCGCCCAGCGGCGCCTGGACCTGCCCCCACGGGTGCTCATCGCTGTAGATGTGCAGCACGGTCTGCCGCAGCGCCTTGTCGATGTCGGACGCTGTCACCTTGAGTTCCAGCCGCTCCAGAGCCGCGGGGCCGTCCACGAGCAGGACATCCTCCGCCGCTCCGGGGCTCAGCTCGACGGCGATCGCCCGCGCGTCGCCCGGGGAGCGGGGACGCAGGTTGGCGTCCGGATCCGCCAGCGCCGCAGTGACCCGGTCGATCGTTCGCCGGTAGGTGATGAGGTCATCCGGGGTGAAAGTCGCCACCGCGGTGCCCGGTGTGTACTTGCGGACCTCCAACTGATAGAAGTGGATGTGCTCGAGATTTCCGGTCCACACCAGACGCAGACGCCGGGCAAACGGCATCGGCGTGTAGGCCGCGTCCCGTTGATAGAGCGTCCGCTCCAGCGCCTCCCGATTCAGTTCCGCCGACTGCGGGTAGGCGTCGAGCGGCCGGTGGAAGAACTCGTCCGCCGGCCCGTCGTAGACCGGCTCCGCAGCTCCGTCGAGCCAGAGCCGCACCGTTCCGTCGATCGCCGCCGTCCACAGCCGGACCAGCGCCCCGGGCCCCTCGACGTCGGCCATCAGGTACTCACCGACGCCGTCCCTGCCCGGCTCGCGCAGCACCGCCTCGAAGCCGGGTATCGGCTCGCCGCCGAACCCGTCCGAGTTGGCGAACCAGTCCGGCCCGCCCGGCAGCCGGCTGCGGCGATCGTACGAGGAGAACTGAACCGTTCGGTAGGCGGGTTGCGGAAACTTCGTCAGCCCGACCAGGTCGATCATCTCCTCGTACAGGCTGCCCGTGGTCACCGGGTCGGCGGACCTCTCGGCCGGACCGTTCCCCACACCGAGTACCAAAAGCGGCAGCAAGAAGACAAGCAAGCCCGCCCACGCTCTTTTCACGGATACCTCCAGCCTGGTATCGCACTCCCGGCGGCAGCGCGATTCCCGTTCCTGGCTCTTGGCGCAAAGTACGATCCCCCTGGGCCAAGTATACGCCGGCGGTGCGATGTGGAAAGAGGCGGCAGGCGCCGCCTCGTCAGTCTGCCGCGCTCAGTATTTGACCTGCAGCGTGACCTTCATGCTGTACTCGTCCGGGACCCCCGCCTCGGAGTGCTCCAGTCGGTCGTAGTCGACCACCACGTAGTTCCCTTTGAAGAACTGCCAGGCGGCGCCGATGATGTAACGCTTGCGCACGTCGGCCGCAGAGTCGTTCACATCCGTGTCGAAGCGCCCGTAGCGGCCGAACACCGAGAACTCCTCCCGCTGTGGGAGCCGGACCTCTGCGAACACCGAGTACCCGTCCTGGTCCAGGCTGGCACCGGTATCATCCACCGCAGTCCCTGCCTGGTTCCCCGTGCCATCGTAGTACTGCCCGGTCGCCACCAGATAGCGGCTCTCGAAGCTGAGCATGAAGGCCAGCACATCCCAATCCGGAGATTCCGCGCTGTTGCCCTTGCCGGTGATACCCAGCGCCGACAGTTGGAGACCGGGGACTACGCTGGGGACCGGTCGCACCGTTAGACGTCCTTCAACGACCAGGTTGCTGTTGTTCGAGGGAGCGTGGTATCCGCCACCGTTGTAGACCCCCACTCCGAACGAGCCCCACCGTCCGGCGTAGTGGTCGTTCACATGCGCGCGGTAGTCCTCCGGCATCTCGCGCCCGAGATTCCCGCCCACCAGGATCCCCATGTCCGCCGAGTTGAACAGGCCGTTCCGCTCGAGGAACATCGTTCCCTGCATCCGGAACCGGTTGATGTGCTCCTCGAAGTCGAGCCACGGCATATGCGCTATGCCCACCTCGGCGTACGACTTGCCAAGGAACCCGTGGCCCGCCCAACTGAAAGCCCCGTACAAGTACTTGAGCCGCAGCTTCCAGTCTCCCGTATCGTCTTGGTGGACATCAGGAGTCGCTCGGAACCCGAAGTACGATGTGATGGACTTGCGGATGTCGATGTAGCCGCGCTTGATGTTGAAGCGCGACACATTCTCGAGACCGCCGGCACCGTCGTCCCGCTCGATGCCTTCATAGCTGACGTAGGTCAGCGTCCCGATCTTCAGACCGCGCAGTGCGTCAGGTAGTTCCCACTGTGCGGCAGCGGGCGCCTGGTCGAAGCCGGCGCTCGAGACCGGTTGTGCAGAGTCCGGGTGAGCCCCGCTCCGTACCGCCGACGTATCGGCCCCACCGAACGCCGGGTCGGGAGGCGACTGCGCCACGAGAGTTCCCGGGAACAACGCAACGAGGATGACCGCGCTGGCCAGCCGCTGGATCATGGCAGTCTCCATTCTGTGTGCCCGCTGGATCGAGCACTGTGATGCACCGTGGCTGCCGGGTAGAATGCAACCAGAAACAGATCTGTTACGCTACACGGTAAGGCTATGACAGGTTTGTAAGAGGAACGCAAACGGTATGTAAAGGAAACGTATCGGACGCCCCGGCTCCCGGGCACTACCCCTTCCCACGCTGGAACAGGACGGCGCAGATGATGATCGCGCCCGTCAGCATGAGCCGTGTCGCCTCCGGCGCGGCGTTCAACGACAGGATCTTCTGCAGGTACCCGATCGTCAGCACCCCGATCAGGGTCAGCACCACGCTTCCCTTGCCGCCGGCCAACGTGGTGCCGCCGATGACCACCATTGCGATGGCGTCGAGCTCGTAGGCCACCCCGGTCTCGGGATCGCCGTGCGTCTCCTGCGCCGCCTGGCAGATCCCGGCCACGGCCGCGAACAGTCCGGAGAGCGCGTAGGCCGTTACCAGCGTCCGGCGGACCGGGACACCCGAGAGGCGCGCCGCCTCTTCGTTTCCGCCCACCGCGTAGATGTAGCGACCCAGCCGCAGCCGCGACAATACGATCCAGGTCACCAGCACGCAGACCAGAAAGATGATCGTGACGATCGACAGGTTGCCGCCCAGCACTTTGCTATCGATGAGTCCGAAGATCCGCGGCAGGTCCACCAGGCGCGTGCTGCCGTCCGGCTCCGTCACGTAGTTCGTGATCTTCCTGCCGCCCGAGATCACCTTTGCCAGCCCCCGGGCGAAGACCATCATCGCCAGCGTGACGATGAACGGCTGGATCCGCATCCGAGCGACCAGCGCGCCCGACACGGAGCCCATCGCCGTACCGAACACGAGCACCGCCGGTATGGCGATGATCGCCGGCCAGCCGTGCGGCATCGTGAGCCAGGCGAACGACACCGCCGCCAGCGCCAGCAGGCTGCTCACCGACAGGTCGATCCCCGCCGTGATGATCACCACCGTCATCCCGCAGGCCAGCATGCCGTGGACCGACACCTGCCGCAGCATGTCGCGATGCACGCTCCAGCGGAAGAAGGCTCCCTCCGCGCTGAAGGCACAGCCGATCACGATCATCAGCAGCAGGGCCAGAAGCGCCCGCGCCACCGGCGAGCTCCACCAACCACGAAACCGCTCGCCCCATTCAGTGCTCAGTTGACACCTCCACGCTCATGACCGCCCTCCATCCCCATCGCCGCCGCCAGGACACCGTCCTTCGATGCCGTCTCACGCGTGAACTCGGCCGTGATCCGGCCTCTATGCATCACCAGGATCCGGTCACTGAGCGCCAGCAGTTCGTCCATCTCCGAGGTGATCAGCAGGATCGCTATGCCTTGCCCCACCCAGCCCCGCATCAGATCGTAGATGTCCGCCTTCGCGCCCACATCGATGCCACGCGTCGGCTCGTCGAGCAGCAGGACACGCGGCTCCGGTAACAGACAGCGCGCCAGGTAGACCTTCTGCTGGTTACCTCCCGATAGAACGCGTACCGCAGCGTCGAACGAGGGCGCGCTCACCCGGAACTCCTCGGTCAAGCCTCGGACCGCGTCGCTCTCCTCGCCCCTGCGCACCCAGCCGCCCCGGCCACAGAACCGCGAGAGGCCGGCCAGACTGACGCTATGGGTCACGCTCATCTCCGGCGCCAGCCCGCACGACTTACGATCGTTGGTCAGCAGCATCACCCCGCGCTCCACCGACTGCCGGGGGCCCCGCACGGCGAACGGCTCACCGCAGAGCCGCACACGTCCGCTGACGCGGCGACCCAGCGCGCCGAACAGGGCGTGCAGCACCTCACTCGTCCCGGAGCCCTGGAGTCCCGCGAGCCCCAGGACCTCTCCCCGGCGCAAAGTAAACGAGACGTCCTCGACCACCGAGCGCGCCTTGATGGCCGGGTGTGCCACGCACAGAGCGTTCACCTCCAAGGCCGGCGCTTCGGACGGTGCCGGCCGTTCTCCGCCCGCCAGCGCCAGCTCTCGACCCACCATCCACTTCACCAGCTGCTCGGGCTCGAGCTCGGCCGCCGCCGCCGTGCCCACCAGTCCGCCGTCACGCAGCACCGTGATGCGGTCGGCCAGGCGGTAGATCTCCTCCATCTTGTGCGTGATGTAGATGATGCCGCGGCCGCGACGTCGCAGCTCCAAGATCCGCTCGAACAGCGAGTCGACCTCGTGCTCGTTCAGGGCGCTGGTCGGCTCGTCGAGGATGATCAGGTCCGCGTCGCGGGCCAGGGCGCGGGCGATCTCCAAGATCTGTTGGCTCGAGATCGGCAGCTCTTCCACCAGCTGACGCGGCGCGAAATCGAGCCCGGCTTCCTCGAGGATTCGAGCGGTCTCCGACTCCTGGTACCCGTGATCCACTCGGCCCCAGCGTTGACTGACCTCCCGCCCCAGGAACAAGTTGTCGGAGATACTCATCGAGCCCACGAGCGAGAGTTCTTGGTGGATGGTCGCGATGCCGGCCTGCACAGCCTCGCTCGGATGAGCGAACCGTCGCGATCGGCCGCTTACCCGCAACTCGCCGGAGAAGTCATCGTAGACGCCCGAGAGGATCTTGATCAGCGTGCTCTTGCCGGCGCCGTTCTCGCCGGCGAGCACGTGTATTTCACCCGGCTGGACATCAAAATCGACACCGTGCAGAACCTCCACCGGCCCGAACGACTTGCGGATCCCGCGCATGACCACGATCGGCTCGCGCCGGGACGGCTCTCCCGTCCCATCCGTGCGCCCGGTCGCAGTCGGCTCACCCCCGGTGGCGGTCATGCTCCATTCTCCCGACGTTTCAGCAGCAGATTAGCTACGCTATCACCGGCGGATTACCCAGGGCAAGGGAGGGACCGAGCCATGTACAAGCACCTCGCCATCAGCCTGCTCGCCGCTGGCTTTCTCGCCGCGGGCACGGCACAGGGACAGGGAGTGGACGGCACGCTGCTCGACCTAGCGCGTGTCAAGGACCATGTCCACAGCAAGCGGATCAGCAGCTTCGATCGCAGCGGCGGCAACAACGACCGCTTCGAGCGTATCCCGGACGGCGAGCGGCGCACGCTGTTCGAGGTCGAAGGCGCTGGAATGATCAATCACATCTGGATCACTATCGCGCCACCACCACCGGCACTCAGCCGCAATGACATCATCCTGCGCATGTACTGGGATGGCAGCGACACGCCCAGCGTCGAGGCACCGATAGGTCCGTTCTTCGGTCAGGGCTGGGATGAGAGCTACAACTACGCCTCGCTGCCACTCGCCGCCGGACCGGTCAACGGACGCGGCCTGGTCTGCTACTTCGTCATGCCGTTCGCCGACGGCGCGCGCATCGAGGTGGAGAACGACAGCGGGCGCACCATCGACGCCTTCTACTATTACATAGACTACGTCGAGCTCGACGCGCTGCCCGACGACATGGGCCGCTTCCACGCCTGGTACAACCACGAGCTGACCGAGGCGCTGCCGGAGGGCGAGAACGAGTGGTCGTCGCTCGGGCCCCAGGGTAAGAACACCACGGGGTCCGGCAATTACCTGATCGCCGATATCGAGGGCAAGGGGCAGTTCGTCGGCGTCAACTACTACGTCCACTCGCCGAGCCCGATGTGGTACGGCGAAGGCGACGACATGTTCTTCATCGACGGCGAGCCGTGGCCGCCCTCACTGCACGGCACCGGCACCGAGGACTACTTCAACACCTCCTGGTGCCCCGACACGCTGTTCAGCCATCCGTTCTACGGCTACGCGCGCGTCAACGACGACATCGGCTGGCTGGGCCGCACGCACGTCTACCGGTTCCACATCAGCGACCCGATCTACTTCGACGAGTCGCTCCGCTTCACCATCGAGCACGGCCACAACAACAACCTGACGCTCGACCTGGCCTCGGTGGCCTACTGGTACCAGACGGGGACCCACAAGCCGTACCCGCCGCTGCCGGACCGCGAGGCGCGTGCCCCGCGGCCGTTCATCGGGGTGGTCGACATCCACCGCTGGCGCAACGAATGGCGCAAGAGCATGGGTAACGATCCAAAGCTGTGGGGGCGGGAGACGAGACCCGATGGCTCGCGCTAGATCGGATCGCCCTGCACGCAGACTAGGAGGATCGATGCTCAGCTCCGTCTTCGCTGTGTTCCTCGGCGCCCTGATCACGCTCGGAATGACGCCCCAAGACCTGCCGGCGCAGGACGCGCACCAGCTCCGCTTCGAGATTTCGTTTCCCGATTCCGTCCGCGCGCGACCGGTGACCGGCCGGGTCTACGTGATGATCTCGCGGCGGCCACAGCCCGAGCCGCGCTTTCAGATCGGCCGCACCGGGGTCCCGCTGTTCGGCCGCGACGTCGAGTCGCTGGCGCCGGGCGAGCGGGCCATCATCGACGCCAGCGACCTCGGCTCGCCTGTAGAGAGCCTCGGGGACATCCCGCCGGGCGAGTACTACGTCCAGGGGTTCGTGAACATCTACGAGCGCTACGCGCGGGCCGACGGCCACGTGGTCTGGATGCCCGAAGACCACTGGGAAGGGCAACGCTGGGAACGCTCGCCCGGCAACCTCTACAGCGCGGTGCGCCGCGTGCGGCTCGATCCGCAGAGCGGCTACGTCGTGCGCCTCGAGGCGGACCGGGTCATCCCACCGGTCGAGATCCCGCCCGACACCCGCTACGTGAAGCGCTTCCGCTTCCAGAGCCCGATGCTCAGCGAGTTCTGGGGCCGGCCCATCTACTTGGGCGCTACCGTGCTCTTGCCGCGGGACTACGACCGCGAGACGGTCGCCTACCCGGTGCTCTATCGCCAGGGCCACTTCTCACTGCGACCGCCCCTACGTTTCCGCGAGGGCACAGAGCTATACGACGCCTGGATGCGTGACGACTTCCCGCGCATGATCGTCGTCACCTTCCAGCACCCGAACCCGTACTTCGACGACTCGTATGCGGTCAACTCGGTGAACGTCGGTCCCTACGGCGACGCCATCATGCAGGAGCTGATACCGGAGGTCGAGCGCCGCTTCCGCGTGATCGGCGAGCCGTGGGCGCGGTTCCTCGACGGCGGCTCGACCGGTGGCTGGGAGGCGCTGGCGCTGCAGATCTTTCATCCCGACTTCTTCGGCGGCACCTGGGCCTACTGCCCGGACCCGGTGGCGTTCACCAACGTGGAAGGCATCAACATCTACGAGGACGAGAACGCGTTCTACAAGAAGCACGAGTGGCGCCGCGTACCGACACCGAACACGCGGGAGACCGACGGGCGGATCCGGCTGACCTCGGAGCAACGAAACCGCTGGGAGCTGGTGAACGGAACGAAGGGCCGCTCGGGCGAACAGCTCGACATCTGGTCCGCCGTCCATGGGCCGCTCGGCGATGATGGATACTTCAGACCGCTGTTCGACAAGCGGACCGGCGCCATCGATCGCGAGGTGGCCGAGTACTGGAGGGACAATTACGACCTGCTCCACCATCTCCAGACCAACTGGGAGACGCTGGGGCCGAAGCTGGTGGACAAGCTCCACATCTATACCGGCGACATGGACAACTTCTACCTGAACGTGGCCGTCCAAGAGATGGAGGCCTGGATGGCGACCACCGAAGACCCCCACTACCCGGGGTTCTTCATGTACGGTGACGGCAAGGGGCATTGCTGGTCCGGGCCGGTCAGCACCGCCGAGCGGCTGAAGGAGATCGCCTCCCACGCGCTGCGCCACATGCCGGAGGATCGAACGGCGCCCTGGTGGCGCTATTGAGGCAGGTTGGCGACTCCAAGCCGATCGACGAAACACTTGTCTGGCCCGCTTACGGCCAGCACAATAGAGATACACCATGCTGCGCCACTGCCTGTACTGCGGCCGCGAGCTCGCCCGCGACGAGGGGCTCGAGCACCTGAAGCACAGCGTTCGCGTTTCCTTCGATCCGCGACGCGAGCGCGTCTGGTCGGTCTGTGACCGCTGCCACGGCTGGAGCCTCTGGCCCCACGATGCCGGCGAGGACGTGCTCCCCCGGTTGGAGCGCGCCGCCGCGCGCCGCGCGCACCTGCTCTACCAGACCGACAACGTGGCGCTGCTCGACGCGGACGGGCGCGAGCTCATCCACATCGGGCGGACTCAACTGCCCGAGGAAGCCTGGTGGCGCTACGGCCGCCAGCTCAGGCGCCGCCGCGCCGCCTACCGCAGCCGCCTCTCCTTGCTGGGCGCCGCGACCTATGCGGCCGTTTCCTATGCCGGCGCTAACCTCGGCCTCTCCCGGATCACCGGCGATTTCTACCCGTCGGAGGATCTGCACGCCGACATCATGCGCTGGCGCTGGTTCGGCCGAGAGGCCTGGAGCGGCCGCGCGCCCTGCCCCCAATGTCACAGCGTCCTAATCCGGCTCTTCTTCTACCGCACGAGGTTCCTACTCTTGCTGCCGTCCAGCGAGCGCGGGCTCGCGATCGCCCTGCCCTGTAGCCGCTGCGACCCCTGGACCGTCGACAAGGTCCACCGCCTCGACGGCGAGGCCGCCGAGCAGGTCCTGCGCCGCGTGCTCGCCTACCACAACGTCCAGGGCGCCTCACAGGACGAGCTGGCCGATGCCATCCGCCTCATCGAGCAGGCCGGCTCGGCCGAGAACCTGGTGAGCGGGCTGGCGGCGGAGCGGCGCTCGCTTTATGGCCTCGGCCGCATTCGCCGGCTCGCCCTCGAGATCTCGGTCAACGCCAACGTCGAGCGCCGCCGGCTGGCCGGCGAAGCCGCCGAGCTCGAGGCCGGTTGGCGCGAGGCCGACGATATCGCCGGGATCATCGAGGAAGAGCTGGCCTAGCACGTCGCTGCCGCTGACCTACCCTGCTACTTGCCGGCAGCGGGTTCCGCGGTATATTTGCCCAGACAACATATAGCGTCGCCAAACATTAGGAGGCACCCCGTGTTCAGCCCCGAACTGAAGAAGGGCAGCGTCGAGCTCATGATCCTCGCGCTGCTCGACGATCAGCCGACCCACGGCTACGAGCTGGGCAAGCTGATCGAGCTCCGCTCCGGCGGCGAGATCCAGTTCAATGTGTCGTCGCTCTATCCGGTGCTGTACCGGATGGAGAACGAAGGCTGGATCTCCGGGCGCTGGGTGGAGACGCCGGGAGAGCGCCGGCGCTGTCACTATCGTCTGACCAGGAAAGGGCGAGACGTGTTGGCCGAGCAGCGGCGTCAGTGGGCGGCGTACACGGCCGCGGTGAACCTGGTGATCGGGGGTAGTCATGCGTGACTGGAAGGCCTACGTGCGGTCGCGGCTGGCGTTGCCGGCGCTGCGTGGCCTGCGCGACGAGCGGATCGTGGAAGAGCTGGCGGGTCAGCTCGAGGACCTCTATCGCACGCACCTGGCGCGCGGGATCCCGGAGGTTGAGGCGGAAGAGTTGGCTGCTGCGCACGTGACGGATTGGGAGGAGCTGGCGCGCAGCATCGCGGCCGCGGAGCGGAAGAACCGACCGCCCGCCGCGGCGGAGTGGGTCGAGGATCGTACGCGGAGGCTCGAGTCGCGGGGCGGGATCGGCGCCCTGGCGGCGGAGCTGGTGCGCAACGTCCGGTACGCACTGCGCAGCGCACGGCGGGAGCCGGGCTTCTGGGCGGTGACCGTGCTGATTCTCGGTCTGGGCATCGGCGCCACGACCGCGATCTTCTCGGTGGTGGACGGTGTGCTGCTCAAGTCGCTGCCGTACGACGAGCCCGCCCAACTGGTGTATTTCGACGGCGGGTCGTTTCAGATGCCGCGGGTCGCCGATTTCGCCGAGCACACGACCAGCTTCGCCATGCTCACGGGCGTGTTTGAGACCGAGATGGACTGGACCGGTGGCGACCGCCCGCTGCAACTGAACGCCGCGCTGGTGCTCCCGGGGTACCTCCAGCTGTTCGACGCGCGTCTGGCGGTAGGCCGGCTGCTCCTCGAGGACGACTTCCAGGGCGCTCCACACCGGGCGGTACTTTCCTGGGGTGCGTGGCAGCGGTTGTTCGGCGGCGATCCCGGCGTCGTTGGGCGCTCGCTCACACTGGACGGCAATCCCGCACAGGTCGTAGGCGTGCTCGATGCAGGATTCACGTCCCCTGCCGGCCTTACAGGACGGGAGCGCGACGTGTTCATCGCCATGGATCCCCATTGGGAGTGGCTGCAGAGATCCTATCTCTTTGTGGTCGACGTATACGGGCGACTTCGGGACGGCGGGAGGGTGGGAGCGGCGCAGAGCGAGCTGGACGCGGCGCTCGCGAGGCTGGCCGACGTGCATCCGGAACTTCATCGCAACCAAGCCGGTAACCTGCGGCCGGTGACGGTGCTCTCGCTCCAGACGGCCCTGATCGGCGATGTGCGTGGGCCGATACAGCTGCTGCTCGGCGCGGTGGGGCTCCTGCTGCTGATCGCCTGCGCGAACGTAGCGAACCTGCTGCTCGCTCGCGGGACGGAGCGGCACCACGAGCTGGCCGTGCGGAGCGCGATCGGCGCCGGCCGGGTCCGCATAGTGACGAAGGTACTGACCGAGAGCCTGGTCTTCGCGTTGGCCGGCGGCCTGTTTGGGATCGTCGTGGCGATCGCGGGGGTGCGGGCGTTCGAGATGTGGAATCCCGGGGGCATCCCGTTGATCGAGCGTGTCGCGGTGGACGCACGTGTGCTCGCCTTCGCCCTCGGCGTGTCGTTGTTGACGGGGGTCCTGTTCGGCACCGCCCCTGCGCTTCAAGGTGCGCGTCTGAACGTGAGTGCGATGTTGAAGGAAGGCGGACGCGCCGGCGAAGGCCGCGATCGGGGCCGGCTGCGCCGTTCGCTCGTCGTGGTCGAGATCGCGATGGCGCTCGTGCTGCTCGCCGGGGCCGGGCTCCTGTTCAACAGCTTCCTGCGCCTCACGTCGGTGCGGCCCGGCTTCGACGCCGCACACCTGGCGGGCGTGGAGCTGCGGCTGGGGGACGACCGGTATGACGAGCAGGCCAGAGTGCAATTCGTGCGTCGCCTGCTGCCCCGGATCGAGGGGATCCCCGGCGTGCAGGCGGCCGCCGTCTCCATGTCCGTCCCGTTCCAGTACTATGGCGGGAGCCGGACGGGCTGGGGTCAAAGCCGGTACGTGAACGACGCGGGGGTCGAGATCGAGCAATTCACGGTGATCCAACCCGTGACGCCCGGCTTCTTCGCGGCCATTGGTGCGGAACTGCGCGGCGACGACCTCAGCTCGAGCGCAGCCGACGAGTTTCCGATTCCCGTCGTGCTATCGCAGTCGCTCGCCGACCGGCTGTTTGACGACCGCGACCCGATCGGCCGGGTGTTTCAGGGCCTGCAGCAGCAAGGTGGGCTCCAAGAGTTGCGCGTGGTGGGAGTAGTCTCCGGGCTGCGCCACTGGGGCCTCGACCAGGGTGATGAGCCGATGCTCTACGTCTCCTGGGAGCGCTGGGGCGCGGACACTTTTATGACCGCGCTCGTGGTACGCACCGCCGGCGACCCGGCGATGGTCCTCCCGGCCCTGCGTGATGCGATCTGGGAGTTGGACCCGCACATGCCGCTGCCGAACGTGTTCGCAATCTCACAGCGGATGGCCCAGTCCGTCGCGACACCCAAGTTCTACTCGTCCCTCGTCATCAGCTTCGCGGCGCTGGCCCTGCTGCTCGCCGCCGGCGGCATATACGGCGCCGTGCTCTACACCGTGGGACGGCGCCGCCGCGAACTGGCGGTGCGGGCCGCGCTCGGCGCCGACGGCCGACGGCTCCTGCGACTGATCCTGTGGCAGAGCGCGCGCGTGACCGCCGTCGGATTGGCCATCGGGATCGGCGGCGCACTGGCAGCCACACGCGCGCTGCAGGGCCTGTTGTTCGGGGTGTCGGCGACCGACCTCACGACGTTGGCCGCCGTCGCCGTGCTGATGGGAGCGGTCGCGCTGGGTGCCTCGCTCGTGCCGGCGTGGCGCGCCGCGCGCGCGAATCCGGTGGAGGCGATGCAGGCGGAGTGACGGCGCAGGTACGTCGCCGCCGCGCTACTCCGACCGCAGCACATCCATCGGATCGACCCCGGCGGCGCGCCGTGCCGGCAGGTAACTGGCGACCAGCGCCACCCCGATGAGGACCGCGGCGACCGCCAGGAAGGTGAGCGGATCGATCGGGCTCACACCGTACAGCAGCCCCGCCATCAGTCGCGTGAGACCGAGTGCGAGGGCGAGGCCGATGGCCACTCCGATCGCCGACAGGACCAGGCCCTGCCGCAGCACCATCCCCTTCACCTGCCCAGCCTGCGCGCCCATCGCCATCCGCAGCCCCAGCTCGTGGCTCCGCTGGCTCACCGCGTAGGAGATCACACCGTAGACGCCGATCACTCCGAGCAGCAAGGCCACGCCCGCAGCGACGCCGAGCAGCGCCAGCGTGAACGACGTGCGCGCGATCGACTGGCCCATCAGCTCCTCCAGCGATTGCAGGCCGCGCACCGGCAGGTTCGGGTTGATCTCCCAGACGGCGGCCCGAACCTCATCTACGAAGCCTACCGTGCCGACCCGATCGCTGCGAATCGCAAAGCCCATCCCCCGCCAGGTGAAGACCTGGTCGGGTGGATCCCCTTCCCAGAACGCCAGCGTGACCTGGGGCCAGTAGACCATCAGCGGCGGATCCTGGCCCAGCCCGTCCTCTCTGACGTCGGCTACCACGCCGACGACCTCGTACCAGCGCGGCGGCTCCGATCGAACCGAGACCCCTTGGCCGAGCGCCGCCTGCGGCGAGCCCCAGTACTCGCGGGCCAGACTCTCGGAGACCAGGACCGCCGGGGCCCGCTCGCGCACGTCCTGCCAGGTGAGCGTGCGGCCCAAGAGCAGCGGGATCTCGAGCGTCTCCAGGTATCCACCGCCGATATACTTGTGCCGGCGGATCGACGCCGTCTGGTCACCCGAGTAGTCGAACCCCCGCACGTAGACCGGGTTCACGTTGGTGACCCCGTCCATCGGGATCATCGTGCCGAGCGCGACCGACTGCACACCGGGGATCTCCGCCAGCCGGAGCGCGATCCGCTCGTGGGTCGCGGCGACCTCCTCTGGGTCGGCGATCTCGTTGCCCGGTATGTAGAGGCGGAGCGCCAAAACGTTCTGGGGATCCCGGAACCCGGGGTCCACCCGCCACAGCGACACGAAGGTGCGGAACATCAGACCCGAGGCGATAAGCAGCACCAGCGCCAGGGCCATCTGGCTGACCGCCAGCGCGTTCTGCGCCCGCCCCCGTCGCACCCCGGTCGTTCCGCTGCGACCACCCTCCTTGAGAGCGTCAACCGGCGCGACCCGACCCTGCCTCAGGACCGGAAACATGCCGAAGAAGGCACCGGCGCCCAGCGAAACGATCAGCGCAAAGGCCAGTACGCCCCAGTGCATCGAGACTTCGTCCAAGCGCGGGAGGTTGGCGGGCCCCGCGGCTAACAACGCGTCCAATCCGAAGTTGGCCAGAGCGACACCGCCGACGCCGCCCAGCACGCCCAGCGTTAGACTCTCTTTCAGGTACTCCCAACCGATCCGGCCACGGCTCGCGCCCATGGCGCTGCGGATCGCCATCTCGGTTTCTTTCCCATCGGAACGCACCAGGAACAGGTTCGCCACGTTGGCGCAGGCGATGAGCAGCACGACCCCCACACCGGCCATGATGACCCAGAGCAGATTCGCCACCGAACCCACGAGGGTGTCCTTGAGGGGTCGGATGTTCGGAGTGTAGCGTGCCCGCTCCGAGAAATCCGCTACCGGACCGCCCGGGAACTTCTCGAACGCCAGGGGCAGCAGGCGCGCCGCATCCGCGTTCGCCTGCTCCAGGGTCACCCCGTCCCGCAATCGCGCCACGCCGCCGAACCCGATGTTCCCCACGAACAGGGTCGACCGGTCGTAACGAAGCGGGAAGATGAGAAGCGGATCCGTGCCCAGGCTCTGGAGGTTCGCCGGCATCACACCCACGATCTCCCAGGTCTGCGCGTTCGCCTCGATCGTCTGCCCCACGACGCCCGGGTCCCCGCCGTAGCGGCTCTGCCAGTACCCATAGCCCAGCAGCGCGACGTTAGGCGACTCGAGTTCCTCGTCCTGCGGCGTGAAGATCCGGCCCACGACCGGACGCATGCGCAGCGCCCGGAAGACACCGCTCGTCACCCAGAGGATCCGCACCGCCTCCGGCGCTCCATCACCAGTGATCGTCGCCAGGCTCGGCGTGTACATCCCCATGTCCTCGAAGACCCGGTTCTCATCCTCGTAGGTGAAGTGCCACGCCGCGCACTGACCCGCATTCTGCACACCCAGCCCCGGCGCCGCGTGGTCTATGTCCACCAGTTCCCCCGGTTCAGCAAAGGGGAGAGGTGACAGTATGATGGCATCGAGTAGCGTGAAGATGGCCGTCGTGGCGCCGATCCCCAGCGCTAGGACGAGGATCACCACCACGCTGAACAGCGGGCGCTTCATCAGCGAGCGGACCGCAAAACGCAGATCCCGGCCCGCGTCGGCCACGAAGGTCCACGCACCTCCCTTGCGCCTGGCACCTTCCTCACGCGCATCCATCCAGCGGCCCAGCTGCGCCCGTATGTGGGCCGGCTCGCTCTGCAGCAGCTCGTCCGCCGCCAGGCCGGCGTCGCCCAACCACAGCTCCACCTCGGCCTCCGCTTCCTGCTCGCTCGCTCCCCGGCCCAGCGCCTCCTGGTATACGTCCTCAAGGTGATCCGCCAGCTCCGAGATGATCCGCTCCTCCCGATGACCCTTCATCCCGGGCAGTGACAACCGCTCCCTCAGATAACGCTTCCAATCAGGCATGGCTCACTCCGATCACCTGGTTCACCATCGCCGAAAAGGCCTTCCACTCCTGCCGCTGCCGCGCCTCGACCTCGCGACCCTTCCCCGTCAGCGTGTAGTAGCAGCGCCGCCGCTCGCCTTTCCGCTCTACCCAGCGACCCTTGATCCACCCTCGCTTCTCCATCCGGTAGAGGACCGAGTACAGCGTCGAGACCCGGAACTCGAGCTGCCCTCCCGAAAGCTCCTCCAGCAGCTTGCCGATTTCGTACCCATGACGGGCACGATCGCGCAGCACAGACAGGATCAATAGCTCGATGCTCCCGCGCTTCAGGTCGGCGCTGAACATGTGGGACCTCCGGTCCGGTAGCTGGTGGGGCTACTTCGCCACGCGATACTTCGCGTGACGAACTATCCCACCATAATACTTGGATCGCCCTAAGGCAAGAAAGGTTGGATGCTGGGGAAACGTGGCAGCGCGGTGGGGACGGGCCACCGGGCAGCGACAACCGCTGCCCGGTGGTAGACGGCAGCGTCGGCAGACGTCCTCGGCTAGCGGATCAGTTCCTGAAAGGCACGCTCGCCCAGCGGCTTGATGCCGCCGGCGTCGAGGTAGTCAGCCACCGCGGAGTGTGTGAGAACGTGGCTGACGGCGCACGAGCTCCAGTACGCCGTTCCATAGTCGTCCATGGTCAGAGGATGTGACATATCGCATTCCGGCGACCAGCGGTGGCCGTCGATCATGATGGACCCGTAGAAGTGGCCGTTGACCTCAGGCCCACCTATCCGTCCGCCATCGATCTGAACGCAGCCTCGTCCGATGATCAAGCCTCCCAGGTGCAGCGTGTCGTAGGGGGCGTGAAGCTCGAATTCCGCTCCGTAACCGTCAGGGTTGAACTCGGGGTGGTACTCATCGTCCAGGAGAACGATGGCCATTCCCGTGCCCCCCCTGACCTTGATGGCTTCCTTGTTTCGTATTCGAATGATGGGAACGTAGCCCCAGCAGGGGTGCGACGGATCCAGGGTCCCCCAGTTCAACGGATCGTCCGTGTTGCAGGTGCCGTCGGGGTTGAGCGAAGGTCCGATGTAGATACTGCGGTCCTTGCCGTTGACGTGGTCGATGGTATGGTCGACCATGTCCCGCAGATCCTCCCAGCTCAGGTCGCCGAACTGGTCGAACGTCTCGTCGCTGAGCGTTGGATCCTCGACCAGCGGCGGGTCGCCACCCGTGACGTGGTCTGACCATTCATGATAGTGAGGCTCGTTGAAGTCGGTGGTGTCGTCGGTCATGACACCTGCCACGTCCTCCGTAGGCAGCGGGCAGACCGTGCTGTCCCAAAGTTCGTACGTCACATCCGTCCCGGAGATCTCCGACTGCTCCCTCAGGTACGCCACTCCTGGCGAAGCAGGATTCCGCCGCACGGTGATCGCTGCGTCACAGCATTCACCGAACTCCGTCGTCGCTGCCACCTCGTCCTTCACGAGAAGTCGGAGTACACGCTGTCCGGCACGTGGATTGGCGCCGCGACTCTCCACCGTGATCGAGTAGGATTCCTCGATTCGGTCGAAGTCGGTGCGCCGGATCTCCGCCCTGTACTGGGCGCCATCCGGCAGCGATTGCCAACCGAGGTCGAGGATATCACCGGGCTCGAGCTCATCCACAGCGCTATCGGGCCAACTCGCCAATACCGCATTCAGTCCGGCCTCGGCCGCGTAGAACGCCCGGCTCGACTCGTACATGGCCTGCGACGCCTTGCCTTCATCGCCCGAGGTCACGAGCGCCGTCGTCGCGATCACACTCAGCAGAACCAGCACGAAGATCACGACGGGCAGCGCGAAGCCGCGCCTGGTCGTCGCCGAGAAGCACGCCGCCCCGACGGCGCTTTGGTTACGACTGTTGTCCGGAATGTGTTGCATGGTCCTCATTATCCCTCGTCCGTGGCAAGTCGCGGGGCGACCGGTTGCACCGGCGACTGCCGCCCACTATCACGATCAACCCCGCAGGTGAACCCGCAGAGTCAGCGAATCTTCCTGCGCGGCAACCACCGTACCATCGTAATGCCTGACATTGCGAGCGCTCTCGCCTCTGACGCAGATGTCGACCACCTCGATCTGCGAGGGATCGGCTGTCACGTTGCCAGAACTATCGTAGTAACTGAACACCAGTCCGCTGTCCGGAGGCGCGGCCAGAGGCCCGGTCATCTTCTCGAAGGTCGCCTCGTCCCCGACCTTGCGGCCGAGCCACCAGCGTCCGCCGTCCAGGAAGATGCCGTAGTGCGTACGCCTGAAGAAACGCACCGGAGCTCCTCCATCGATGCCAGCCAGCAGCGAATCCGGTGTCAATTCGATTACCACCTCAGTTGCCACAGCCGTACTGTCACCCCAGTGGCACGTGGGGCCTCCACCGCCCGTCAGCAACACGTCCGAGACAACTGCGGTGACCCAGGCGTCGTCGGTGGAACCGGCTCGGCCCTCACTGAAAACGAGCACGCTGTCGTTTGACGTAGCTGAGAACTCACCCTCGGCATCGATCAACCCATAGCGGTAGGTCGCTTCGTCGATCGCACAAACGAGCCCGCCCCCCTGGATTGAGCGGATGACGAGGTCGTAGATGCCGGCACTGTAGACGTCGCCGCCGCTCGCCGATAACTGCCTCAATTCCCAGGCGAGAAAAGAAGCAGTGGAACGGAGCGTGGCTCGGACATCCTGCAAGCCCTGCTGCTTCGAGTACAGCCGGTTTTGCCCGATAAGCACCTGATAGACCGAGGCGACCAGAACCACCGCGATCACCAGGTACACGAGCAGCTCGACCAGCGTATATCCGCCCCTGCAGCTGCTGTAGACGTTCACCCGTGGACTGCTCACCCCTTGACTGTTTTCCGCCATATCCGCTCCCCGATGGGCTGCCAGCAAAGCTCCAGGCCAGTCGTCAGCAGTGTCGCGCCATGACTGCAACGCAGTCCCCCACGGACACTACGATTGGCAAGCCCCATGCCAGCTCGCCATTCACGTAACAGCATATGAGACTTGAGGTTGAGCGGTTCGCCACGACTCAGGAAGCCGCCCCGCGGCCGACCTAGCCGGCCGCGGGCAGTCATTGTGACCGACTGCCGACAGGAGGGCCGCTGCACCACTCGGAGAGGCCGCTGCACCGAGCAGCAGCGCCACCGCTCACACTTCCGCTTCACCCGGCGAAGCGTGATCCACCTCCGTCTTTCGATCGACATGGGACCACGCGGAGGGTTTCGGTGGTCGTGGCCTCCCCGGCCCGGAAGGTCGGGCGGAGCGGTGGACCCGACCAGTCGCTACGTTTGTTGCAAGCGCTCGAGCCGCCCGGCATACTTGCAGAAGGTCAGGGCGACGACGCGCACCGGTATCCCCCGGCGCCGGGAGTCTCAGAGGAGGTCCGATTCAGTGTCCAGCGATGACCACGTTTCTTCCGTTGATATCGAGCACCTGCGGCGTGAGCTCTCTGAGGCCGCCGAGCCGCAGTGGCAGATCGTGAGGCTTCTCGGTCAAGGGCCCAGCGGGGCGGTCTTTCTCGCCAGAGAACTCCAGCTAGACAGGTATGTAGCGCTGAAGATAATAGCGCCGCACCGCGTGACCGGTGCCAACGCTGCGGAACGTTTCAGCCGGGAGGCGAAACGGGCGGCCCGTTTGGATCACCCGCGCATAGTGCCTATCTACAGGATTGGTCACACCAAGTCCGGCCTTCCATTCCTCGCCATGAAGCACGTCGAGGGCTCGGACCTGAGGGAGTGGGCGAGGGGACAAGGCGTTCTCGACGAGCGTGATGGCTGCTGTGTCGTGCAGGGGGTCGCGCTCGCACTGACATACGCCCACGGCTACAACCTTGCGCACGGCGGTCTCAAGCCGGCCAATATCCTGCTGAAGGACAAATACGGTACGTTCGTAACGGATTTTCGTCTGGCACGAACCGACCCCGTCTACGGAAGCCCGGAGCAGGCGGGCGGTCAGCCGGCGACACCGAAGAGCGACGTTTACAGTCTGGGGGTGGTGGCCTACGAGCTATTGACAGGCATGCTACCGCCCGCTGTGGAGGCGAGCGCGTCGTCGTCGGCGCCGGCCGAGCCGGCCGCGAACGAATCGGTGCACGACCGGCGCGCGCTCTCACCGCGAGTTGCCGAGCTGCTCGATCGCTGCATGAGAGAGAACCCGGAGAAACGTCCCGACGTCTCGGAGTTATGCGAGCTACGAGGGTGAACGGGCGTTCTCGTCGTGGTGGTGTGGCTCGATCCCATCCAGACGGAGGAAATGTAGCTGGCCTGACTCCTCGCCGGCGACGATCGTGAGGCCGTCCGGAGCGACTGCACAGGACCTCAAGCCGCCCTCGACGGCGAGGGTGGCGATGACGCTCCAACTCTGCGTGTCCCATATCCTGAGTTTCTTGTCACTCGAGCAGGAGGCCAGGTGGTGACCGTCCCGCATCACAGCGAGCGAGTAAACGCCTCCCGAGTGCTCGCGCAGCGTTCGCAATTGCTCCCCGCGGTCCAGGTCCCACACCTTCAGCGTCCGGTCACTGGAGCCGGAGACCAGTAGGCGACCGTCGGGCATCACCGCCAATGCCACTACGCCGCCGGTGTGGCCCGCTAGCGTGACAAGTACTTCGCCCCGCTCCAAGTCCCAAACCTTGATCAGGTCGTCGTGCGAGCCGGAGACGACGCGTCTGCCATCCGGCGTCAGCGCCAAGGCATATACTCCGCGGTTGTGACCCTGAAGCGTCTGCACGTTCTCCCCGCTAGCCAGATCCCATACCTTGATCGTCCGGTCGCTGGAACCGGACAGCACGAATCGCCCGTCCGGTGTCACGGCCAGGGCGTGGACGGCATCGGTGTGGGCCGCACCGGAGTCGTCAGCCAACATGTGTGGTTCTTCAGTTCCGTCGAGATCCCAAACGGCGAGCGTGTGGTCGTGGCCCCCGGAGATCGCTCGCCGGCCGTCCGGCGTCACCACTACAGCCGCCACTCCTCCCGCGTGGCCCGTGAGCGTACGCACCTCCTCAGCCCGCTGCAGGTCCCAGATCTTGAGCGACTTGTCATGTGACCCCGAGACGGCGTAACGCCCGTCTCGAGTCACGGCCACGCCGCCCACCCAGTCCGCGTGCCTGGGTCTGGCGCGCCGATCCGCGCCCGCTTGCAGATCCCATACCTTCAGCGTCTCATCGTGGGAACCCGAAACCGCATGGCGGACGTCGGGCGTCACCGCCACCGCGTAGACTGCACCCGCGTGTCCGGTCAGCACGCGCAGTTCCTCGCCCCGCTCCAGACTCCACACCTTGACCGTCTTATCGCCCGAGCCGGAGACTGCAAACCGCCCGTCCGCTGACACCGCTATCGCCTCAACCCAGTGCGTGTGACCGGTCATGGTCCGCAGTTCTTCTCCCCGCTGCAGGTCCCACAACTTTACCGTCTTGTCGTTCGAGACCGACACCGCGTGTCGCCCGTCGGGCGTCACCGCCACCCCCACCACCCAACCGCTGTGGCCGTGCAGCACCTGCAGCTCTTCGCCCCGATCCAAATCCCACAGTCTGAGCGTTCCGTCTGCCGAAGCGGAGACGGCGCGACCTCCATCCGTTGAAATCGCCACACCCGTTACCGTGCGCGTGTGGCCGTGAAGAGTCAGCAGCTCCAACCCCCGCTGCAGATCCCAGATCCGCAGCGTCTCGTCCTCCGATCCCGAGACCACGCGATGTCCGTCGGGCGTTACCGCCACATCTTCGACCCCGGCGCCGTGGCCCCGCAGTGTAAGCAACTCCGCGCCGCGCTCCAGATCCCATACCCTGAGCGTCTTATCCCACGCTCCTGAGACTGCCCGCCGCCCGTCGGGTGTCGCCGCCACCGCTTCGATCCCCCCGCTGTGCCCCCTCAGGCTCTGCAACAGTTCGCCGCTCTCCAGATCCCACACTCTGATCGTCCCGTCCTCCGACCCCGACAGCGCGAACCGCGCATCCGGTGTTATCGCCAGCGCCCTGACCCGACTGGTGTGGCCGCTGAGTGTCCGCAGCAACGGGCCGCCCGGCGGAGTGAGGCTGGCCACCAGAGGTCTCAACCAGGGGGCTGCGGTCCCCACTACCGCACCCTCCACCAATCCCTTGATCGTCGGCGACTCAGACGACAGCAGCCGCCCCACCAACTGGCCGGCGAGCTGTGAGGGATCGCTGGTCAGAACGTGAGCCGATAAGCGCAGGGCGTCGCGCACGCGCTGGACCTCCTTCTCGCGTGTCGCTTGCTCTGTTGACCTCATCGGATCGCGTGATAGCCGGCTTGCATTGGGCACGAGCGGGCGAGTCAGACCGGCGTTGCTGGGTACTCGGGCAGGCCGGTTAGCGCCGTGATGCGATCGAGCTCCGACCGCGCCTTGCCCTCGAATTGCGACGTACAGGCTCTCACCGATCCCGCCTCACCCTCGAGCCACACATCGTAGACTACGGACGGCGTACTCGATCCCCTGGAGACGCGGTGCTTGATTCGCACGCCCCGCATCCCGGAGAGCGGCCAGCTCTGCTCGCGTCTGATCCAAAGCGCCTGCGTCCAGCGGACTACCGCGTCCTTACCGGGATCGATGAGAACGCCCTCGCTGTAGGTGACAGCGATGATTCCCGGAATGATCGCGAAGAACGGAAGCACATAGAACCACCAGGGAGGTGAGTGAATCACGGCTATGATCAGCGGAGCTCCGCCGATCAGCAGAAACACCGCGCCGAGGACGCGATACTGCAGGGCTCGCCGCCATAACCATATCTGCTGCTGCTCCTTGGTTCGTTTCGTCATAGCTGTTCCCCCTCTCGACTCCATCCGTCAGAGCACGCGGCTGTTCACCGCGCTCCAGATCCCACGTCTGCGCGACCGGTCGGCCTTGCAAATCGGTCTTCGGGTCCAAAGATACTGGCCGGTACGCTCACGAGGCCACCGGGGAGCACCTGTGTTCCCGGGCCACATGCCTCCGATCCTCACTCGCGGGGTTGCAGCGTCACGGCCCTCGGTGCCAGACTGTCACCGCACCTATGCCCGATCCGCCGTACTCGACGTGCCGTGCGATCTGGCCCTAAGGACCGGAGGGACCCGCATGATCCGCAGGATACTCGCGCTCGCCGTAATGCTGGCGGGCATCGGTATGGCCGGCTGTTCCGAGGGAGAAGAGACATCGGAGCTCATCCAACCATCGGAGTGGTGGCGCGTACACCCGCGCCCCGTCTACGCCGCGCTGGAGAAGGTCGGAACTTATCAGGAGTGGTTCGATGTCTACCGCCTGGCCGCGGGCACCTACGCACTCTACGAGCCGAACCAGTTCGAGGAAGCGATCAGCTATCTGGTGCTGGGATCGGAGCGCGGGGTGCTGATCGATACCGGCACGGGGATCGGTGACATTCGACAGGTGGTGGAGAAGTTGACCGATCTACCCGTCTCGGTTCTACTGACTCACGAGCACTACGACCACGTAGGCGGCGCCTACCGATTCGATGAGATCGCAGCGCCCAGCGATCCCGCCGGCCTCGAGGTCCTGGCCGCGGGCCGCGACAACGCCTCGCTGCAGGGCTATATCACAGACGACTACCTGTGGAAGCCGCTGCCCCCAGGGTTCGACGGCACGACCTGGACGATTCCGCCGATCGAGCCGACCCGGCTTCTGGAAGACGGCGACACCATCGACCTGGGCGACCGGACGCTCGAGGTCATCGAGACACCCGGTCACTCGCCGGCCCACATCTGCCTGCTGGACCGGGCGAACAGACTGCTGTGGACGGGCGACCACTTCTTCCCCGGACCGCTGTACGCGTTCGGTGCGGACGTGAACATCCACGACTACGTCGCGTCGAACGAGAGACTCGAGAGTATGCTCGACCAGTTCGACTACGTCCTCGCCGGACACAACGATCCCTGGGTCGAGAGCGACGTCATTCGTCGCGTAGGCGATGCGTTCGCAGCGATCGCGGACGGCACCGCCGAGTACTCGGAGGATGACGGCCTTCGCAGGTACTTCTTCGACGGGTTCGACGTACTGATCCGCGCGGAGATGGTCGAGGAGATGAGCGAGGCGCTCGGGACTCTCCAATGAAACGTCTGGCGGAGCTGACGCGTCTATAGAAGTGGCGACCGCGCGCTGGGGCGGCACCCGCCGGTCCGATGGAACAAGCAACACGCGGTACTAACACATGGTGGCGTGAAGAGCTACTTCCTGGAAAAACCGTTCTGGCTGTACAGCCTCATCCTGCTGTTCGGGATCTCGGCCTGCAGCAGAGAATCGCTGCGCGAGTTTTTCGCCGGCTACACCCCGCACGAGCGCTACGAGCGGGCATTGCTGGCGGCGGGCCTCGACCAGACCGCGTTGGGGAGCGACTGGCTCGCCGCGGCGGGCACGGCGCTCGAGAATGCCGTAGCAGTTGCGAGCCCTTATCGCGAGGAGAGCTACCTCGACCCGCGTGAGGCGATGGCGACGGCGTATCGACTGTCGGCGCGGCGCGGTCAGCGCATCGAGGCGACCTTCGAGAGCGAGCCCGACACCGCCTTCCAGGTCTTTATCGATCTCTTCTTCGTATTAGACCGGACCGGCGCGAGGCCGCGGCGCGTGGCGAGCGCCGACAGCCTGGAGCGCAGGCTGGAGTATCTGGCGCGGCGCGACGGTGATTATCTGATCCGCATCCAGCCCGAACTTCTACGCGGCGGCAGATACGCGATCACCGTCGTGGTCGGACCATCGCTCCAGTTTCCAGTCTCCGGGGCCCGTGACACCGATATCGGAAGCTGGTACGGCGACAGCCGCGACGGCGGGCGCCGCAGGCACGAGGGGTTAGACATCTTCGCTCGCAGAGGAACGCCGGTGCTCGCCGCCGCCGACGGCGTCGTGCGCAGCACCCGGAGCAACAGGCTCGGCGGCAAAGTGGTCTGGCTGCGCGACCGGTACGGACAATCCCACTACTACGCCCACCTCGACACCCAGCTGGTGAGTCGCGGCCAGCAGGTCCTCGCCGGCGACACCATCGGGTTCGTCGGGAACACGGGCAACGCTCGCACCACACCACCCCACCTCCACTTCGGACTGTACGCCGGCGGCTCGTTCGATCCGTACCCAGCGCTACAGCAAGTTCCCACGACGCCGGCGGCCTTCAGCGGCGATTCCAGTGTCATCGGCGGACTGGCCCGCGTGAGCCATGACGGGGCCCGCCTGCGGGCGTTCCCCACCACACGGTCGAGCACCCTGGCCGAACTGCCGCTCCACACACCGCTGCGGGTCGAAGCGGGAAGCGGGGCTTGGTACCGGGTGCTCACTCCCGATGGTACGGTCGGGTTCATGGCGGCGCGGCTGACCGAGCCCGCCCACAGTCCGATTCGCAGCACCCTCGTCGCCGACGGAGCGCTGCTGTTGAGCGATCCCGCTGCAACCGCTGTGGCAGTGGAGGTCGTCGCCGCCGGGGCCGAGGTCCCCGTACTCGGCGCACATGAGGAGTTCCTCTTCGTGCAGGGGCCGGGCGGCAGAATGGGCTGGCTGGCGTCGTACTAGAAATTATGGAAGGGCTGGTCTCCTGCCGAAGCGTGGGTTAGCGTCTCCGCGTTCAAGCAGGAGTCACCAGAGCCACATTCGACTGCGGTCGCAATAGACAGGAGGACCAGCCCTATGTCTACGTTGAATCTGCGCCATGTCGGGATGGATGTCCATAAGGAGTCGGTGACGATGGCCGTGTTCGCCGAGCACGGTGCGGAAGCGATCGATGTGCGCCGAGTGCCCAACGAGCCCCGCAAGCTGCGGCGGTTCTTCGAGCGGCTGGGGCGGGAGCGCGAAGTGCGGGCGTGCTACGAGGCGAGCGGCGCCGGCTACGTGCTGCACCGCTGGTTGAGGGAGTGGGGCTATCACTGCGACATCGCTGCGCCATCGCTGATCCCGAGGCGGCGGGGCGAGCGGAGGAAGCATGACAAGAAGGACGCCATCGAGCTCGGTCGCCTCTACCGGGCGGGCGAACTGGTGCTGATCCGCATCCCGAATGAGGCGGAGGAGCGGGTGCGGGACCTGGTGCGCTGCCGGGAGACCTTCCAGCGCGAGCTCCTCAGGTCGCGGCACTACCTCCTGAAGTTTCTGCGTCGGCGGGGGCTGATCTACCGGGAGGGGAACCACTGGACCGGAGCGCACGAGCGCTGGCTGAAGCGGCTGCTGTCCGAGGGCGTCCTGGGCGGCGAGGACGCGGTGGTCTTCGGCGAGTACCTGGCGCTGCTCGAGTACAAGCTCGCCCGGCGGGAAGAGCTCGATCGCCAGATCGAAGAGCTGGCCCTGGCGCCGGCCTATCGGGCAACGGTGGGACGGATCCGCTGTTTCCGGGGCCTCGATACCCACGGCGCCATGGTGCTGGCCACGGAGATCGTCGACTTCCGCCGCTTCGACCCCGGCCAGCTGATGGCCTACCTGGGGCTGGTGCCCAGCGAGGATTCCTCGGGTGAACGGGAGCGTCGGGGCTCGATCACCAAAGCGGGCAACAGCCACTGCCGGCACGTGCTGGTGCAGGCGACCTGGAGTTACCGGCACCGTCCGGCGGTGGGAGCGCCGCTGAAGAAGCGACAACAGAGCCAGCCGCCGCAGGTGATCGCCCACGCCTGGAAGGCTCAACATCGGCTCTACAAGCTCTTCCACCGGGTGGCAGCGCGCCGCGGGGCGCAGGTGGCGGTGGTGGCGGTGGCCCGGGAGCTGGTGGGCTTTATCTGGGCGGTGATGCAGGATCTGGAACTGGCACTCGAGACAGTCGATCGCCAGGCGGCGTGAGACCGAGCAACGGTGGAGAGGGAGAGAGTCCCGAGGCACGACAGGAGGACGCTCGTGGACACTATGCGGCAGGCCGGGAAGGAAAAGGCCGGACACGCGCGCGTTTAGAAGGAGCGAGCTCCCGACGGATCCGAATTCTTGACGCTCTGGCTGCCACGGCAGCTAACCGCCGAATATCAGTAGGATTCATCGTCGAAGCCGCCTCGGGGCTCCCTCCCCACACCGGAAGAGAAGAGGGGAGGACTTGACAGGAGCCCTTCCATATCAGTGTCCGGATCCGGCGGCCCCGGTCCTAAAGGCGCACGCGGCCCAGCACCGCCGGTCGGCGCGCCGCCCGTCGCCATCGTTAACGAGATGATGGCACGCGCGCTCTGGGGCGATGACCCGCTCGACCAGTGCTTCCACATCGCAGCGCCCGACGCACCATGCACGCGCGTCGTCGGGCTCGTCGAGGACTCGCACCGCATGTACTTGACGGAGACACGGAAGTGGGTCTTCTACCTGTCCGCCGCGCAGTATCCCGAGGAGGTGCCGAACGCCAGCCTGCTCCGGGCGAGGGGCGACGCCGATCGGCTCGCGTCGATCCCAACGCCGCCTTACGGGTGGAGTGGGCCACGAGCGAGCGGTCTACCAGGCTCCGACCCCGTCGCTACTCGTAGCGCAGCGCTCTCATCGGATCGACTCTCGATGCCCGAAGTGCCGGGATATAGCCGGCTCCCAGCGCCACGCCCGTCAGCAAGACGGCGACGGTGGCGACGACCAGCGGATCGTTACCCTGGAGCCCGAACAGCAGCGATCGCGCCGCGCGGCCGAGCAGCAACCCCGCCGCGATGCCGAGCACACCGCCGATCAGGGTCATGCGACCCACCTGCCACAGTACCATGCGGCGAACGCGCCGGCTGTCGGCACCCAGCGCCATCCGCACACCGATCTCACCGGTGCGTCGCGCCACGGTGTAGGCAAGCACCCCGTAGAGCCCGATCGCGGCCAACAGCGTGGCCAGCAGCGCGAATGCCGATGACAAGATGGTGATGAGCCGGTCCAGCACCACGTTCTCACGCACCTGCTGATCGAGCGTTTTCATGTCTTCCACCGGCAGGTTCGCGTCGAGACGTCTTACCACCTCGGGGATGGCTCGAAGTACCGAGCCGGGCGCGACCGATGTCCGCACGTAGAAGGTGAGCCAGCCTAGACCCTCGCGCTGGCGATACGGTGTTAAGAAGAGGGGAGGCGTGTCCTGCTTGACCGCGTTGTACTTCGCGTCTCCGATCAGCCCTACGATCTGGACATCCAGTTCGCTGGTGCGACCTCTGGTAGACATCCAACTGCCGACCGCCTCTTGCCTGCTGAGCCCGAACTTGCGGATGAAGACTTCGTTGACCACGGCGACCTTCGGCGCGCCGAGCACATCGCCCGACGTGAACTCGCGGCCCGCCAAAAGTGGAATCCCCAAAGTGCTGAAGTAGCCCGCACCCACAACGTTGAAGCGCGCGTTCGAGTCGATGTCCGGACCCGACTCGAACCCTTGGACCGATACGTCCGTACCCCAGTTGCTGCCCGTGAGGATGGGAATCATCGCCGCCGAGACACCAATCACCCCGGGGAGCGCCTGCAGTTCCTCTTCCAGCCGCCCGAACAGTATCTGCGAAGCTTCGGGCTCGTATCCGTTCAGCTGGGGAGAGATGCCGAACGTAATGACGTTCTCGGTCTCCATTCCGAGATCCACACGGCTCACATTGGCCAGGCTCTTGATGAAGAACCCGGCGGCGACGAGCAAGGCCATCGAAAGCGCGATCTGGGCAGTGACCAGCGAGGCGCGGAAGCGCGCGGCCGCCCGTGCGCCCGAGGGCTGACCGGAGCCGCCGCGGATCAAGTTTATCAGATCCGGCCGGGTGCTGTGCAGCGCGGGATACAGTCCGAACAGAAACCCCGTCGCCAGGGACACTGCCGCCGCAAAGACCACCACCGACGGACGCAGTTCGACCGCCAAGACGGCGGAAGCGTCCGCAGGCAGAATCGATCCGATAACCTTGAGGACCCCACGGGCGACCAACAGGCTTGCCGCTCCGCCCAGTACGGCAAGCACACAGGAGTCGAGCAGTAGTTGTGAGACCAGGCGGCGCCGGCTGGCACCCAGCGATCCCCGAATCGCCATCTCATGGCTGCGGTTCGCGCCTTGCGCCAGCAGCAGGTTGGCAATGTTAGCACAGGCGATCAGCAAGACGAGCCCGGTGATCGCGAACAGCAGTATCAGTGGGGTGCTGACTTCACTGTGCAGCGAGCTCTGCCCGCGCCACCCCGCCTCCACGGTGATTTCCTTGGCGCGGAACCGCTCCAGCGTCTGGTCGCTTATCCCCTGCTGCAGCGGCGCCTCGACCTCGTTGATGATGCTCCAATAGATCGCGTTGATCTCCGCGCTCGCCTGTTCGATCGACACGCCGGGACGCAGGCGCGCGAAGAGGTACGCCCAATAGCTCCGCCGATCGTCGAAGCCCTCGAAGCCGCGGCTCATCTGACCACGCATCGAGATGGGTACGAACACATCGGGTCGCGAACCCAATGTGGTTCCGTGGAACCCGCGCGCAGCGACGCCGACGATCGTCATCGGATGCCCATTCACGATGATCGTCTGATTCAGGACCGACGGATCACTACCCAGTTGGCTCGTCCAGTAGCGATAGCTCAGTACCGTTACAGAATGTTCACCGATCACCTGATCGTCGGCCGGCCCGAGGGTTCGGCCCAGCGCCGGTCGGACACCCAGCACGGGAAAGTAGGAGCCGGACACCAGCATGCCCTGACCGTCGATCGTCCGATTGGCCTGGGCAAGGTTCGCACCGAACATCCGATGTGCCGCAATGCCCGTGAAGCTGTTCTGCGCCTGCTGCAGATCTCGGAACATCGGATAGCTGAACACCTGCTCACAGTCGCCGGCCTGGTTACACGACTGCGAGCCTGGCTTGGGCCCCGGGGCGCCCAGGTTGACCAGCCGGTCCGGTTCCGGGACGGGCAGGGCCCGAATCAACATCTGGTCATACAGCGAGAAGATCGCGGCGTTGGCGCCGATGCCGAGGGCCAACGAAACGACTGCTACCGCTGCGACGAACGGCGATCTGGCGAGCGTCCGGATTGCGAGTTTCAGGCTGATCATCTGCGTAATCCCAAGCTATTGGGGGCGTGGCATGCTCCGTGGCTTCACTATCTGGAGATCGATCTGTCGGGTCCATGAGGATTAGACCGACTGATCCTCCTGAGGGTTGCAGGTGACGGCCAGCTTGCCAACCCCCGCTCAGGCTCGCGCCCTTCCACTTGACCACGCCTCTTCAAAACGTCGATCATACCGTATAGATATGAGCGGTGGACTGCCCCGCGACCACTGTGGAACCGGAAACACTGATCGTTTGAGATGCCGGTCAACGACAACACACATGCCTCGAGTTGAACGCTACTGACGCCGTTATCGCTCCCTCTCATGTGGATGAGCCGATCCGCGCCGAGCTGTTCGGGGTCGAGCGCCTCGAGCAACACGCCGAGAGCCTCGCCGCCGCTCAGCGCGTCGGCGAGAAGCCTGCCAGAGGCAAGACCCTGCTCCCCCGGGTGCGCGAGAACGGCCGCGCGCTCGTCGCCGCCTACCGGAACATCGTCGAGGCGGTGCGCGAGAAGAGGTCGATCACGCCCGCCGAGGAGTGGTTGCTCGACAACTTCTTCGTCGTGGACGAGCAGCTCCGGGGGGTCCGCGACCACCTGCCGGGCGGTTACTACCGCCTGTTGCCGAAGATCTCCGAGGGCCACCTGGCGGGATACCCACGCGTCTATGGACTGGCTTGGGCCTACGTGGCCCACACCGACAGCCGCTTCGACCTGAAGACGCTTCAGCCATTCGTCCGCGCCTATCAGCGGGTGCAGCCACTCACCATCGGCGAGGTCTGGGCCGTAGCCATCCACCTCCGCGTCGCCCTCGTGGAGAACATGCGACGGCTCGCCGATCAGTTCATCCGCGCCCGCCAGGCGCGGGCCGCGGCCGACATGCTGGCGGACCGCTTGCTCGGCCTGAGCGGTCGGCCGGCGGAGGACGTCGATGATGTTCTGGGCCGCCTGGACGACGAGCCGCTGGCCAGCGCCTTCGCGGTGCAACTCATCCAGCGGCTGCGCGACCAGGATACATCGATCTTGCCGGCGCTGGCCTGGCTCAACGAGAAGCTGAGGGCCCAGGGCACGTCGGCCAACGAGGTGGTCGCTCAGGAACATCATGCCCAGGGCGCGGCGAACGTCACCGTCCGCAACATCATTACGAGCATGCGGTGGATGTCGTCCATCGACTGGCGCGACTTCTTCGAGAGCGTCAGTCTGGTCGACGAAGCCCTGCTCGCCGTGCCTGGCTTCGCGGCGATGGATTTCGCGACGCGCAACGAGTACCGGACGCAGATCGAGCTGCTCTCGCGCCGTTCGAGCCGCTCGGAACTCGAGGTGGCACGGGAAGCCATCGCACTCGCCGAGCGGGCGGCCCGAGAAGCTGAGGGACCGCAACAGGACGGGACTGAGGCTCCGGGAGGCGAGGCGGGGCTCAGCGGTGTCCCCGAGCGCGCCGAGGAAGACGTCGGGTATTACCTGATCTCCTCGGGCAGGAGACCATTCGAGCGGTTACTGGGCTTCCGAGTTCCTTTGCGAATCCAGGTCCGCCGCGCGATCCGCGCCCTCGCGACCCCCGGTTATCTCGGTGGAATCGCGGTCCTCACGGCGCTTTTGCTCTCCCTCCCCCTGTACTTGACCTGGAGCGCCGGGGGGGGAATCGGCAGCTTGTCGCTCCTGGGAATTCTCGGCCTCGTGCCCGCCTCCGACGTTGCAGTGTGCGTCATCAATCGCCTGGTGCCGATCCTCGTTCCGCCGCGTTTACTACCCAAGCTCGAGCTCGCCCAAGGCGTGCCGCCCGAGCTTCGCACGATGGTCGTCGTCCCGACGCTGGTCGCGAACCGGGCCGATCTCGAAGAGCAACTCGAGCGGCTCGAGGTACACTTCCTGGCGAATCCCGAAGGCCATCTCCACTTCGCCTTGCTCACCGACTGGCCGGACGCACCCAGCGAGCAGATGCCGATTGACAACGCTCTTGTCGCGGCGTTGGCCGACGGCATCGCGCAACTGAACGAACGTTACGGGACCCTGCCGGGCGGCGAGCAGCGGTTCCTGCTGCTGCACCGGCGGCGCCTCTGGAACGAGAAACAAAGCAAGTGGATCGGCTGGGAGAGGAAGCGCGGCAAGCTCCACGAGCTGAACCGACTGCTGCGCGGCACAAAGGACACTTCATTCATCACAGTAGACGGACGGCCGCCCGCGGTGCCCGAAAACGTTCGCTACGTGATCACGTTGGACGCCGACACTCGGCTTCCCAAGGCCACCGGCTACCGTCTGGTGGGCGCGATGGCGCACCCGCTGAACCGGCCACGTTTCGATCCCCGGCGGGGACGTGTCGTGCGGGGTTACGGGATCCTGCAGCCACGCATAACACCGTCGCTCCCCACCGGCCCGGGCAGCACGACCTACCAGCGCATCATCTCCGGTCCCGGAGGTGTGGACCCCTACGCGGCCGCGGTGTCGGATGTGTATCAGGATCTGTTCGCGGAAGGATCGTACACCGGCAAGGGGATCTATGATGTCGACGCGTTCGAGGCGGCGCTGGCGGGGAAGGTGCCGGAGAACGCGCTGCTCAGCCACGACCTGTTCGAGGGCACCTTCGCCCGTGCCGGCCTCGTAACCGACATCGATCTGTTCGAGGAGTTCCCGGCCAACTACGAGGTCGCCGCGCGCCGCAACCATCGCTGGGTGCGCGGCGACTGGCAACTGCTACCCTGGATCCTGGGCTACGCACGCGCCGCCGCAGGCCGGCGGCAGACGGCTCGCATCCCCGCCCACGCCCGCTGGAAGATGCTCGACAATCTGCGCCGCAGCCTGGCGGCGCCCTCGATGTTCTCGATGGCGGTGGCCGCCTGGGTGCTGCCGGCCGTTCCGCCGCTGCTCTGGACGGGGCTCTTCCTGGGATCGGTGGCGCTGCCGGCTTTCATGCCCGTTCTCGATGGTCTCGTGCCCCGGCGCTGGGGTATCTCGAAGCGCAACCATTTCCGCGCCGTCTCCCACGACATCCATGTGGCCCTGACGCAGACGTTCTTAACCATCACCGTGCTGACACATCAAGCCAGGCTGATGGTGGACGCGGTAGTTCGCACGCTGTGGCGCCTCTACGTGTCGAAACGGAACCTGCTGGAATGGGTCGCGGCGGCGCAGGCAGGTTATGGCGTCGACCTGAGGCTGCGGAGCTTCTACCGCCACCTTCGCTGGGGTGTGGTTCTCGCCGTCGCGGCCGGCGTGCTCGTCGCCGTGCTCAAGCCGGGCGCCTGGCCGATGGCCGCGCCGCTAGTGCTGCTCTGGGCCCTGTCGCCCGTCTTCGCCTGGTGGATGAGCCTCCCGCTGAAGGACCCGCAGGAACAGATCCTTTCGTCCGCTGAGACGCGCGCTCTGCGGCTCGTCGCGCGCCGGACCTGGCGCTTCTTCGAGACGTTCGTGGACGGCGAGGGTAAAGCGCTCCCGCCGGACAACCTCCAGGACGATCCCGAGCCGATCGTAGCCCACCGCACATCGCCGACGAATCTGGGTCTCTACCTCTTGAGCACAACAGCCGCTCACGACTTCGGCTGGATCGGGATTCTCGACGCGGCGGACCGGGTGGAGGCCACGCTGGACACGATGACGAATATGCGACGGGTCCACGGCCACTTCTTCAACTGGTACGACAGCCGGGATCTCCATCCTTTGGACCCCATGTACGTGTCCACCGTCGACAGCGGCAATCTGGCGGGCCACCTGATCGCATTGGCTCAGTCATGCCGCTGGCTGATGCACCGCCCACTCTTGCGCCCGGAGATCCTCCAGGGGATCGGTGACGCTCTGGCGCTGCTGCTCGAGTCGTTGCAGAAGGCCGAGCATCCCCAACGCACGCAGACGGTCACCGCGGAGCAGTTGAGCGAGGCCGCCGAATCGATGTCGACCCTGCTGGAGGATCCGCCGGCGTCGCTTCCCGGATGGGTCCGCCGCTTCGAACAGTTGGAGGCCGAGGCGGAGAACCTCCTGGACATCGCCCGCACGCTCGCGGCCGACGTCAAGAACGGATCGCAATCAGAATTTCTCATCTGGGCGACGGCCGTTCACGATTCGGTTCGCAGCCACGCTCGCGACCTCAGTACGACGATGCCCTGGTGCCTGCGTCTCTACTCCAAAGGACCGGCGGAGGGAGAAGTTCTGAAGGATGCGGACCGGGCGACGGGGCTCGCCCGTTCAGCCTCGTTTCTCGAGCCAGTCGTCGCCGAGAGTCCCACAGCGGCGGGACTCACGGGCCTACTGCGCGCAGTGCACGCGGTGATCGAGAAGCGTTCCGACCTTCTGGAAACCGAGGACGAGGACCCGATCCTCGCGGATATGGAAGAATCGTGGCAGGCGGCCGCGGCGCTCAAGCACCGCTTCTCCACCCTGGCGCTGCTCGCCGAACAGCTGGTCCAGTCCATGGACTTTCGATTCCTGTTCGACTCCTCCCGCAAGCTGTTCTCCATCGGCTACCGCGTCGCCGACGGCACGCACGATCCCAGCTGCTACGATCTGCTGGCCTCGGAGGCCCGGCTGGCAAGCTTCGTCGCCGTCGCCAAAGGCGATGTTCCACCGCGACACTGGTTCCTGCTCGGCCGCTCCCTGACGCCGGTGGGGCGAGGTGCAGCCCTTGTCTCCTGGTCGGGCTCGATGTTCGAGTACCTGATGCCGCTCCTGGTGATGGAGCAACCGCCGCGCAGCCTTCTCGATCTGAGCAGTCGCCTGGTTGTGGGACGCCAGATCCGCTACGGTGCGGAGCGGGGAGTCCCGTGGGGGGTCTCGGAATCGGGCTACAACGTCCGCGACCTCGAGCTCACATACCAGTACTCCGCTTTCGGTGTGCCCGGTCTGGGGCTCAAGCGCGGCCTGTTCGAGGATGTCGTGGTGGCTCCCTACGCCACCGCGCTCGCGGCCATGTTGGATCCACGGGCGGCTCTATCCAACTTCGCTCGCCTCGAGGCGGCTGGTGCGCTGGGTGCTTACGGCTTCTATGAGGCGCTTGACTACACCCCCTCGCGGCTGCCGGAGGAGGCCCGGGTGGCCGTGGTCCGGGCGTACATGACCCACCATCAGGGGATGATCCTCGTCTCTCTCGGCAACGTAGTTCACGACGGCCTGACCCGCAGGCGCTTCCACTCGCATCCCATGGTCCAGGCGGCGGAGCTCTTGCTCCAGGAACGGACGCCGCGCTCGGTGCTCGTCACCCGGCCGCGAGGTGAGGAGGTTCGCGAGGCGGCGCTGGTCCGCGACCTCATCCTCCCCACACTGCGGCGATTCGAGTCGCCCCACGACATCACGCCCCGCACGCACCTGCTATCCAACGGCCGCTACACGGTCATGGTCACGGCTGCGGGCTCCGGGTTCAGCCGCTGGCGTGAGCTTGCCGTCACCCGCTGGCGCGAGGACACGACGCGCGACCCCTGGGGCACGTTCGTCTTCCTGCGCGATGCCGAGACGGGAGAAGTCTGGTCCGCCGGGTTCCAACCCAGTGGCAGCGAGGCGGACCACTACGATGTCGTCTACTCGGAAGACCGGGCCAAGATCATGCAGCGGTTCCGATCCCTGACGATCACGCTCGAGGTCGTGGTCTCCCCAGAGGACGATGTGGAGCTGCGCCGGCTGAAGGTGGTCAATCTCGAGAACCGGGACCGCGAGATCGATTTCACATCCTACGCCGAGATCGCCCTGGCCCCGCAGGCCGCCGACCTCGCTCATCCCGCCTTCTCCAACCTCTTCGTCGAGACCGAGTTCGTTCCCGAGCTCGGGACCCTGCTCGCGACTCGGCGACCGCGTTCGGCGGACGAGCCCCAGGTCTGGCTCGCCCACCTTATCGCGGTTGAAGGCGAGACGGTCCACGAGTTGCAGCACGAGAGCGACCGCGCACGTTTTCTGGGTCGCGGCCGCGGGGTTCGGACGCCACTTTCCGTTATCGACGGCGGGCCCCTTTCCGATACGGCGGGTGCCGTTCTCGATCCCATCATGAGTCTCCGACAGCGGGTGGCGATTCCCCACGGCGAGACAGTCAACCTGGTGTTCACCACGCTCGTGGCGTCGTCACGGGACGAGGCGCTCGAGATTGCGGAGAAGTACCGCGAGCCGGCAACGTTCGAGCGCGAGAGCTCGCTGGCCTGGACCCAGGCGCAGGTCCAACTGCACCACCTGCGGATAAGTCAAGACGAGGCGCACCTCTTCCAGCGTCTGGCCAATCGCCTGCTCTACGCGGACCCCACCTTGCGTGCCGCGCCTCGCGTGCTGGCCAGAAGCCGCACCGGCCAGTCCGGGCTCTGGGCCCACGGCATCTCCGGCGACCTGCCCATTGCACTGGTGCGCGTCGAGCGGGAGGAGGAGCGCGATGTGGTCAGGCAGCTGCTGCGGGCGTACGAGTACTGGCACATGAAGGGGATCGCGGCGGACTTGGTGATCCTCAACGCGAAAGGCACTTCCTACATACAGGATTTCCAGGATGACCTGGAGGCCGTGGTGGAGGCGATCCAGTCCGCGGTCGGCCGGGAAAGGCAAGAGGGCGGTGGAGGCGTATTCGTTCTGCGGGCCGACCTGCTATCGGGCCGGGACCGGCTCCTGCTCCACGCGGCGGCGCGAGTGGTGATCCTGGCACGCCAGGGCACGCCATCCGAGCAGGTGGTCCGGCTGCAGCGTTTGCGGCCCGGACCGGTTCCACCGCGACTCCGCGCGCCACGCGAGAAAGCCGAGACCGTCGCGCCGCCCACCCTGGAGCTCAAGTTCTTCAACGGTCTGGGTGGATTCACCGCGGACGGCCGCGAATACGTCACCGTTCTGGGCAAGGGGCAGTGGACCCCGGCTCCCTGGATCAATGTGGTGGCGAACTCGGGGTTCGGGTTCCAGGTCTCCGAGTCGGGCTCGGGCTACACCTGGGCCGTGAACAGCCGCGAGAACAAGCTGACGCCGTGGTCGAACGATCCGGTCAGCGACACGCCGGGCGAGACGTTCTACGTGCGGGACGAGGACAGCGGCTTGGTCTGGGGACCGACGATCCTGCCGATTCGCGAGGAAAGCTGGCCGTACATCGTCCGACACGGGCAGGGGTACAGCCGCTTCCAACACACTTCCCACGACATCGAGCTGGATCTCCTGCAGTTCGTGCCGCTGCGCGACCCAATCAAGATCTCCCGTCTCACCCTGGAGAACACCTCCGATCGCAAGAAGCGGCTGTCGGTCACGGCCTATGCAGAGTGGGTACTGGGAGTCGAGCGGAGCAGGTCGGCGGCTTCCGTGGTCACCGAGATCGACCGCGCGACGGGAGCCATGTTCGCGCGAAACGTCTGGAATGAGGAGTTCGCGGAGCGGGTCGCCTTCGCCCATCTGAGCGGCCGCCAGAACTCCTGGACCGGCGACCGCCTCGAGTTTCTGGGCCGCAACGCGAGCCTCGACCATCCCGCGTCGCTTGAGCGGGGGGACGAGCTATCCGACAGGACCGGGGCGGGCCTCGATCCCTGCGCCGCCCTCCAGGCCAGGATCGAGCTCGACCCGGGGGAACGCGCCGAGCTGCTGTTCCTGTTGGGCCAAGGATCCAGCCGTGAGGACGCCCGCTCCCTGGTGGCACGCTACCGCGAGACCGACTGCGACGCGGTCCTCGCCGAGGTCGAGGATCACTGGAACCGGGTATTGGGCGCGGTACAGGTCAGGACCCCTGACCCCTCCATCAACCTCCTGCTCAACCGCTGGCTGCTCTATCAAACGCTCGCCTGCCGGATTTGGGCGCGCTCGGCCTTCTACCAATCCGGTGGGGCTTACGGGTTCCGTGACCAGCTTCAGGACGTCCTCGCCCTGGCGCTGACGAGGCCCGACATCGTACGCGAACATCTCCTGCGCGCCGCCGCTCGGCAGTTCAGCGAAGGCGACGTCCAGCATTGGTGGCATCCCCCCACCGGCCGCGGCGTCCGGACCCGGATCTCCGACGACCTCCTCTGGCTGCCCTACGCGGTGGTCCACTACCTGAGTGTGACCGACGACCGGGCGGCCCTCGACGAATTGATCCCCTGGCTCGAGGGGGCGGCCCTGCAAGACCACGAGGGTGAGGTCTACTTCCAGCCCAAGGTCTCGGAGAGCCGGGCGACGCTCTACGAGCACTGTGCGCGGGCCCTCGACCGCAGCCTCAGGACCGGCAGCCACGGCCTCCCGCTGATCGGTGCCGGGGACTGGAACGACGGCATGAACCGTGTCGGTCGCGAGGGCCGCGGCGAAAGCGTTTGGCTGGGCTGGTTCCTGCTCGTCAACCTGAGAGAGTTCGCCCCCATCGCCGACGCACGCGGTGACGCGGAGCGCGCGGCCCGCTGGCGCGAGCGGGCCGCCTCGCTCAATGCTTCGCTGGAGGCCGAGGCGTGGGACGGGGAATGGTACAGGCGCGCTTTCTTCGATGACGGTACGCCGCTCGGATCAGCGGCGAACGACGAGTGCCAGATCGACTCGATCGCCCAGTCCTGGGCCGTACTCTCCGGCACCGGCGAAGTCGAGCGGGCACGCCAGGCCATGGAATCGCTGGAGCGGCGACTCGTACGTCGGGACGACCGGCTGCTGCTGCTCTTCGACCCGCCCTTCGACCGGACACCGCTCGATCCCGGATACATAAAAGGATACGGACCCGGCATCCGCGAGAACGGCGGCCAGTACACCCATGCCGCCATCTGGTCGGTCATCGCGTTCGCCATGCTCGGCGAGGGCGATAAAGCCGTCGATCTGTTCAACCTGCTGAGCCCCATCCACCATGCGAGCAGCCGCGCCGCCGTGCACCGCTACAAGGTGGAGCCCTACGCCGTGCCCGCGGACGTCTACTCCCAACCTCCCCACGTCGGACGCGGCGGCTGGACGTGGTACACGGGGGCTGCCGGCTGGCTCTACAGCGCGGGTTTGGAATGGATTCTCGGACTCCGCAAACGAGGCGCCGCGCTCTCGATCGATCCGTGCATCCCCCGATCCTGGAAACGCTTCGAGATTGTCTACCGTCACGGTGATGCCACCTACCGGGTCACGGTCGAGAACCCCAAGGGCGTCTGCCGCGGAGTGACCCGGATCAACCTCGACGGAACACCGCTACCAGGCGACGCGCTGGTGCCGCTGTCCGATGACGGCCGCGAACACCAAGTCAACGTCTTGTTGGGATAAGCCGCGTCCCGGGTTAGCTCGACACCCGACAGCCGACTATCGAGTTTCAGCTTTCTCGCGACTGTCAACGGCCGACGGCCGACGCACGATTCCCGACGTCGGCTTTCGATATCGACCGTCGAGTGTCGTCTGTTGAAGAGAAGCTGCACGTCGACAGTCGGTTGTTCGCTGTTCAGTGTCCAGATTCAATACGCCGTGTGCGCCTAGTTCCGCAGCACCTCCGGGATAGGTCTGTCCGGCGTCGGGATCTCGTTGGTGATCGAGACAATCCACCAGCGGCCGTCTTTCCTGATGAGCGAAAAGTTGTCGACCCCCTGCTGTGGTGGGCGCGCCGACCCGGTGATGTGCGCCTCGTACAGCACCAGCACGTTCGCCATGTCCCCGAACACCAACGACCTCATCGCCAAGATCTTCTCGGTGAAGCCACTTGCCCCGGCGGGGGTGTTCTCGACGAAACTGATGAAGTCCTGCACGAAGCCCTCCACCGAGAACACCGTCGTCGCTTCCCGGCTGGTACGCAGTACGACAACAGCTTCCGGTATGAACATCGACCTGACCGCGTCCCAGCCCGGCACACTTCCCGCCTCGAACGAGACCATGTCGTAGATCTCGGTAACCACCCCCTCTGGCGTCTCCATCACTTCCGGCGCGACCTGCGCCTGCAGGGGCGTCGTGCCCGAGCCGGCCATCAGTATCACTGTAACGATTGAAGCCACCCGGCATCTCGACACGTCGAACCGCATGGTGTCACCTCTCTCTCAATGGGTAATCTTGCACGATCCCGCCCTGCCGCACCGTCGCCTCGATCTCATCGAGCTCCGACACGAGGAAGTCGGTGAGGTTCTCGACGCCGGTCTCGGTGACTACGACCAGGTCCTCGTAACGGATGTACAGCCGTTGCTCCGGAACACGCAGTTGCGCGTCCACGGCGAGGCCCTGGCCCGGCCGCAGCGGCGCGTCGGCGTAGCGGGCCACGTCGTCAACCGCCATCCCCACCGTGTGCGAGAAGACGCCGCCGGCCCGGTCCACCAGGTCGCGGGCCGCCTCCTCGTAGATCGGCTTCGAGAACGTCCGGCGCGCCAACACCGGCTCCATCGCCGCCTTCGCCTCGTCCATGATCTGGGTGACGGTGACGCCCGGATGGATGCAAGCGAGGATCGCCTTGTGGTACTCCAGCACGAAGCCGAGCAGCTCACGCTACCAGGGCGCGAACGAACCGTTCACCGGCCACATGCGAGTGACGTCGCTGGTGTAATAGTGGTAGTCGGGCGCGTAGTTTATCAGCACGAGGTCGCCGTCCTTCAGCTCGCTCGCGTTACGGTAGTAGTGCGCGTTCCAGATGTTGTCGGTCCCCGCCGCGGTGATCGATCGGTAGCCCTCCAGGCACGCGCCGTTCACCAGGAAGACGTAGCGGGCCGCGGCATCGAGCTGGTACTCGTAGAGCCCGTGTCGCGTCGTCTTCATCGCCTCGATGATGCCGGAGGCGGCGATCTGCGATGGGCGGCGGATCAACGCGATCTCCCGCGGACTCTTGATGTTGCGCAGCTCGTCGAGGATCGGCGACAGGTCGGCCACCTCCGCACGCGGGTAGCGGGCGCCCAGCAATGAGGCGAACTGCGCCTCCCGCGGGACGCGGCCGTCCCAGTACTCGGCGGCGATGGCCGCGTTGGCGGCAATTAGCTCGCCGCGGCTCTGCGCGGAACCTTCAGCCGTGCTGAACGGCGTGCAAATCGTCGCCGGACCTCCTCCCGCCCTGCCCGCCAGCCAATCACCGCGCATCGCCTCGGTGCTCTGGAGCTCGTCGGCACCTGTCGGCTCCTGGACGAGCTCGGCGTCGTCCGCCGACAGCACGCGGCCCTCCGAGCTCTCGAGCCGCCTGTTCCGCGTCGGAAGGTAGAGCGTCACTCGCCGGTCGCGTCCGTCGAGCAGAATGTACGAGCCCGGGGTCTCGACCCCGCAGAGGTAGTAGAGCTCGTTGGTCTGGCGCGGATAGATGAGGCGTTCGTCATCGCGACGCCTTGAACCAGCGCCACGGCGTCATTTCCAATCCGATCGAAGATCTTCGTCCGGGGCGCCTCGAACTCCTCCGGCGGAAAGTCGGACTGGTGCCAGGGCTCGGTCTGGCCTGCTGCCAGCGCCGGAAGCAAGAGCACCACGACCACTATGAGAAGAGAAAGACAAGACACCAATCGCATCTGCTCCTCCAGCTTTCGTTGGAGTATCGACTCCTAGTTCAATTCGCTGAGTGAGCGACCTGACCGTCGTTGACTACCGCCAGCACCCTGTCCATAGCCTCGAGGTCGCTTAACGGATCGCCGTCTATGATGATGACATCGGCGAGCTTCCCGGGTTCCAGGGTACCCAGCGCGTCTCCCTGCCCGCACACGAATGCCGCGTTCCGTGTGCTCGCCTCGATGACTTCCAGCGGCGTGAGCCCAGCCGCCAAGAGCAGCTTCATCTCCGTCAAAGGCATACCCGATTCGACATCGGGGTTGGCACCGTAGTCATTCCCGACCGCGATGATCCCGCCCAGGGCATGAAAGCGGTGCACGGCCTCCACGTGCACATCGACGACGATTTGCTCTATCGGCGACCGATGGAGCTTTCTGAAGAGGCTACCAATTTGCGCATCGAGAGTCGGAACCATGACGATCCCCTGCTCTACCACGCGAGCGAGCAACCTCCCGTACTCCGGCGCCTCGACATCGAACAGCTGACTGCGCGGGTCGTCGCTGTCCAGGACACTCGCCTCTTGTTCCGGTGACAAGATCGGGAACGGTGAGTGCTCGATCACGTCTATACCGGCCGGTAGAACGATGTCCTCGACGAGGTACGGCTCGAACACGTGAGCTCGGACGAGCACGCCGCGGGCGTGGGCCTCCCCGACGATCGCCCGCACCGTTTCGAGATCGAGGACCGGCCAGGGGTCGCGCGGATCGCCGGGGGCCAGCGCGATCTTGATCATGCTGGCCCCGCGATCCAGCAGATCGGTGACCGCAGCGCGTGCCTCCGCCGGTGTCGCCACCTCGTAAGTGAACTCGAATCCGTAGACCGGACCCGGGTAGCCGCCGGGCGCCGTGATGATCGGTCCCGCCCAAAAACCTCGCGCCGCGGGACCGTCCGGTGCCGTGGCCTGATCGAACCTCGGGAGCTGATCGAACGACGCCCCGAGGTTGCACACGGTCGTGACTCCATCCGCCAAGAAGGTACGGCGGACCACGGGATTGTCAGTCGCGTGCGTGTGCGAGTTGATGATGCCGGGTAGAATGCTGCCGCCTCCGGCATCGAGGACCGTGGCGCTTTCGGGGATCTCGAAGTCCGCCGCCTCCCCCATAGCGACGATGCGGTCCCCGGAAACGACTACAACGCCGTCGGCGATCGGGGCGCTCCCGGTGCCGTCGACCACCGTACCGCCTGCTATTACCAGAGCATCATCCGGCACTTGCATACTGCCGGCAGCACACGCGGCCAACGCGATCGACAGCAGGAATATGCAGAGCTTGTGCCTATTAATGTTCATCGTGCACCCTCTTCCCCCGCGCCCTTTCTCTCGACGACGAGCCGCGCTAGCTCCATGAGCACGGCGCCGGGTGAAATTCGCAAATTGGGCAGGTCGCTAGAGTTGTACTGTACGGCGACGGCAATCTTGTGGTCGGGAAAGTACGCCATCTCGGTCAGGTAGCCGGGGAAGAACCCGCTGTGGCCCCAGCTCACCCCGAGCGGCGTCCGGCGGATGATCACGCCGAGTCCGTACTGAGTTTCACGTCCGAGCCGCGCCGCGACGCCGTCCAGCATGACCGGGAGCAGCGAGGGATCGAAGGCCCGCCCTTCGTAAAGCTCCTTTGCCCAGCGAGCCAGGTCCTCCGACGTGGAGGCGATGCCGCCGCCAGTCCACTCGAACCCCGGGTTTACCGCAAACTGGCCGTTCTCGATCACTGCATCCGGCAGCCCGAACATGTTCTCGGCGCCGGCGTGCCCCTGCACGAGGCCCGGGACGCGTCGTGAATCGCTGGGGACCGTGTTGCTCAGCTCGAGCGGCACGAGAATCCGACGCCGCAGCTCGTCGTAGTAGTCGGCCCCCGTAAGCCGCTCGATGATCAGCCCGAGTATGATGTAGTTGGTATCCGAGTAGTCCCAACCCTCGCCGGCGGCGAACGGCGCCTCGGTGTCGAACAGGTAGGCCAGCTGCTCCACCGGATCCCATACCTTGTCCGGCTGGGCCAGCAGGTCGGCGATGAAGCGGTCGTCGAACTCGTAGCGGATGATTCCGCTGGTGTGGTTCATGAGCTGCCGCACGGTGATGTCGGCGGCGTTAGGCAGCCGCTCGAACCACGGCTCGTCGCCCAGGTACGTCGAGACTTTCGCATCCAGATCGAGTCGCCCTTCCCCTACCAGCTGCATCGCCACGGCGGAGACGTAAGTCTTGCCGACGCTGCCCTGCATCAGCCGGCCACCAGCAGACATCGGTATGGCTTCCACCGTGTCCGCCATCCCCGCGGCCAGCCCGAACGACGCGCCGTCGGCCAGCACGACCCCCGCGGTCACCCCCGGGGCTCCGCTCGCCGCCTGCAGCTCTGCCAGCTTAGCCTGTAGGGCCTCCTGCAGCTCGGTCGCCTGCGCTGGCTCGGCCACCTGGGCAATAAGGTCCGCGCTCGAGACAAAGACGAGCACGGTCAGTAGGAGCGGGAGCCTCGCTATGTGAGTGGGCTTCATGATCGTAACTACGGACGGTTCGTGGGCTAAGTGTCAGGTGAGAGCGCCTCGATGGCCCGGCGCGCGGCCTCGACGCGAGGCTGAAGCTCGGGATCGGCGTCTTTCCAGAGCTCCACTAACTTGCCGTAGTAGTGAATCGCCCTACCCGGCTCGCCACGTGACTCGTACAGGGCGCCCAGGCGCTCGTAGATCGACGGCAGGTACTGCGAGGCGGCATGAACCTCATCACCCCCAAACAACACCCCGCCAAGGAACCGTTCGTAGACGGCAACGGCGGAGGCCGCTTCCCCCGCCAGGTCGTAGGCATCTCCCAAGGGCGGCAGGGCGCACGACCGACAGAGGTTCATCGAGCGATCGTCGGCGAGGCGGAACTCGGCGATCGCGTCTGCCTGGCGGCCCTCGGCCAGAGCGATGTAGCCCTGTGCAAGATGACGTCGCCATTCGGTGCGCCAGCCCAGCGGCGACTCGATCGCCGAATCGCGCTCGGCCAGCAATTCCCTGGCCCGGTCGAGTCTCCCGGCGATCGCATAGAACTCCGCCAGTTCCGCGTACGGTCGGTCGAGAACCGGGATCGTCGCCAACGGGTGCCGCTCCAGCGCGTCCTCCACCGTCTGTATCCCGCGCTCGACACCTTCGTCGAGCTGTACTCGCAGTAGCGCCAACCTGACCGCTTCGCTGAGGTATCGCCGCCCCGAAGCCTGTGCTGCCAAGGCGGTTACCGGTTCGCTGACGTTTAGCCGCGCCGAGCCGTCTCCTTCCCAGCCGGCCATCGCTTCGCCGTACTCTCGCTCGGCCTCCGCGAGCTTACCGCGCAGTCGGGCTACTCCGGCCAGATCGGAGTTTGCCATCCGCCTCGATCCCCCTTCAGCTCGTAGGGCTGCCTCAGCACCTTCGTAGTCCTCGCGCGCGAACGCGTACCAGGCGGCCGCATTGAGACTGTACGGGTTGTCGTTCTCGGTCATCAAATCGACTGTGGCCTGGGCTCCCTGCAGATCACCGAGTGACATCTGGTTTCCGAACAGAATCCTGTAGGCGAGCGCGTTGGTCGAGTCCAGCTCGATCGCCCGGTTATACATCTCTACCGCCTGGGCGTGTTGCCGGGTCGTTGTATAGGCGCCCGCGAGGAAGAACAGACCAGTCGACTTATCGGGGTAGGTATCGAGCAGCGTGAGGTAGGTGGTGATCGCCTTCTCGTGCTCCCCTGTAACAGTGGAGTAGTAGCTGCCGATCGTGTAATAACGCTCCCAATCCGTAAGCCGATCGAGGTGCCGGTAAGCTGCTGTGAACGCCTCGAAGGTACCAGTCCGCTCCTCCGCAAGGGCGGCAACCCACCCGAGACTCGCGTACGCCGCAGCGAATGCCGTATCGAGAGCGACCGCCTCGAAGAGTAGCCCGACGCCTTTAGCGAAATCTCCCTCGACTCTGATTGCGCGAGTACCCTGAGTGTACTTCTGCAGCGCCTCCAGCGAGCTCGTGGTCACCTGAGCGAGCCGCCTGCTGTCGCGGATCGTCCTCAGCGACTCGCCGATCTTCTCGCGCAGCCTCCTCGACAGCCGGTCGATCGAGTCGATGATCGCCGTCGAGTCACGAGCCGTCTCGCTATCCGTCCACAGCTCCTCGCCCGTCTCTGCCGCCACCAAGCGGGCCGACACCAGGTAACTTCCGCTGACTTCTATGACCTCGCCGGCGGTGACCGCCTTGAGCCCCTGGCGCACCGCGACCTCACGCGCCAGCTGATAGTCAAGCGGTGCGTCCGGCTCCCTTTCCATTCGGCGGAGCACGTTGGCGACATATTCCTGGCCGGCAACGCTGACCGCGGTCGACTGAGACAGAGCGGTACGGAACAACTGTGTCGCCACAACGCCGAGCAGCGGTTCGCTCGTCTGGTTCTCGAAGTCGGCGAGCACGATGCGGTCGCGCTCCTCAAGGACGCCCTTGGTCAGCAGCGTCCCGAAGGGGCCGACACCCGCCGCCCGCAGCCCCAGGAAGCCGCCGGTCGAAAGGGCGAGCAGCACGAGCATCACAAGACCTGTGAGGATCGCGTTCCGCCAGGTGAACACCCGGCGAGTCAGGCTGGAGACGTCTGCCTCCGGAACCCCGACCGCCGGCTCTGCCTCACCAGTCGCGGCTTCAGGCGCCGCCGCCTCCTCGGGCCGGACCGGGCCACCGCCCACGCCCTCCTGCACAAACGCCGTGGCCAGCACAACGGGCAGCAGCACGATCAGCAAGACAAGGGCGGCCTGCGGGACCCAATCGGGCAGGCCCTGCGATTCGGTGAAGGTCCAGACGACCTGGTAGGCGAACCACCCAGCGACCACGTAGATGCTGAGCACCTGCCAGAGGGACCGGCGGTGGATCTCCTGGACCAGCCGCTTCAGACGCGACATGGCTGCCACCCGCGGCTAGAGGTAATAGGGATTACGAGCTCCCGGTTCCCGAGAATAATGCGGGCTCGGCAGGCGCGTATCAACGAGCGCTTCGGCGGCCGCGAGCCGGACGCGAGGCGCGACTCTGAAGCGCTGCTTGGTTGCACGGCCGCTGGCCTGGCACCATCATCTACCGGTCCTTCGCGGCCCAGCCCACAACTCAAGAGTCGAGGATCCACATGCGATACACCGCCCTGGTCGTCGCGACCTTCATCGCGACCGCCCCAGCCGCCGCGCAACAGGCGCCTCCGCGCGCTCTCACGGCAGAAGACTACGCCCGGGCTGAGCAGTACCTGGGTCAGCACACCAGCCCGCTCGTTTTCGGGGCGAGCGTGCGGCCGAACTGGCTGGAGAGCGGACGCTTCTGGTACCGGAACACCATCCCACAGGGGGCGGAGTTCGTGATGGTCGATCCCGAGGCGCGGACCCGCGCCCGCGCCTTCGATCACCAGCAGCTGGCCGCGGCGCTCTCCGCAGCCGCCGACACCGCCTACGAGCCGTTCGGCCTGCCGTTCCGGACGTTCCACCTCGAAGCCGACGGGCGATCGATCAGCTTCGACGTCGGGCTGCGGAACTACACGTGTGACATCGAGGAGTACCGCTGCACGAGCGAACAGGCCGAACCCGTGAGCATGCCTCGTAGCTCTGTCACTTCGCCGGACGGCAGGTACGCGGCCTTCATCCGCGACTACAACCTTTGGGTGCGTGAGACGGAGACGGGAGACGAGACGCAGCTCACGACCGACGGCATCGAGGACTTCGGCTATGCAACGAACAACGCCGGCTGGGTGAGGAGCGACCGTCCGGTCCTCCTCTGGTCGCCCGACTCGAAGATGATCGCGACGTTCCAGCACGACGGGCGCGGGGTCGGCGAGATGTATCTAGTCTCGACCAACGTGGGCCATCCGCGGCTCGAGGCCTGGAAGTACCCGCTGCCGGAAGACACCGTCATCTTCCGTATTCACCGCGTCGCGATCCACCTCGATGGTCCGCGCGTCGTTCGCCTGCAGATGCCACCCGATCAGCATCGCTCCACTGTATGCGACCACATCGCGTGCCGCGGCACGTTCGCCGACGTGGAGTGGAGGGCCGATGGATCGCAGCTGGCGTTCGTCTCGACCTCACGGGATCACAAGCACTCGGTGCTGCGGGTCGCCGATCCCCAGACGGGGGAGGTGCGCGACGTTCTGGAAGAGACCGTCGAGACGTTTTATGAGTCGGGGGCCAACTGGCGCCTGCTGGCCGAGACGAACGAGGTGCTCTGGTACTCGCACCGCAGCAACTGGGGACACCTGTACCTCTACGATCTCGATAGCGGCCGCCTTAAGAACCAGGTCACCAGCGGCGATTGGAACGTGCTGGATATCGAGCGCATCGATCGCGACCGTCGGATGATCTACTTCACCGGCGTCGGTCGCGAGCCCGGCGATCCGTACTTCCGCTACCTGTACCGCATACGGATGGACGGCAGCGACCTGACCCTCCTCACGCCGGACAGCGCCAATCACACCACCACGCTGGCGCCGTCAGGTCGTTATTTCGTCGACAGCTACTCGACGCCCGACACGCCGCCGATCACCGTGCTGCGCGACGCTGGCGGCCGGAAGCTCCTCGACCTCGAGGAGGCGGACATCTCGCAGCTGCTCGCCACGGGCTGGACGCCGCCGATCCCGTTCAGCGTGAAGGCCCGCGACAGTGTGACCGATCTGTACGGTCTCATGTACAGGCCGACCGATTTCGACCCATCGAAGAAGTACCCGATCATCAACAACCACTACCCGGGCCCGCAGTCGGGGAGCGTCGGAACTCGGAGCTTTGTGCCGTCGCGTGGCGACACGCGGGCGCTGGCCGAGCTGGGCTTCATCGTCGTCGAGCTCGACGGCATGGGCACGCCGAATCGGTCGAAGTCGTTCCACGAGGCGTGGTACGGCAACATGGGCGACAACGGACTGCCGGATCAGATCACCGGGATGAAGCAGCTGGCGGAGCGTCATCCGTGGATCGACATCGACCGGGCGGGGATCTACGGGCATTCGGGTGGCGGTTTCTCATCGGCCGACGCCATCATGCGCTACCCGGATTTCTTCAAGGTCGCGGTGTCACAGGCCGGGAACCACGACAACCGTAACTACGAGGACGATTGGGGCGAGAAGTGGCAAGGTCTACTGGTCGAGCACCCCGACGGGACGACGAACTACGACAATCAGGCCAACCAGCTGCTGGCGGGAAATCTGAAGGGGAAGCTGCTGATCGCCCACGGCACGACGGACAGCAACGTGCCGTACTACAACACGCTGCTGGTGGTAAACGCGCTGATCGCCGCCAACAAGGACTTCGATCTCATCCTCTTCCCGAACCGGGGCCATGGCTTCGGGCGCGAGACCTACATGACGCGGCGGCGCTGGGACTATTTCGTCCGCCACCTCATGGGTGCCGAGCCGCCGCGGGAGTACGAGTTCCAAGACACGAACCCCGGGCGGCCTTGACGCTCGACCGCCGGCCGCGTTGAGCCGCGGCTACGCGCTCGATCCACCCACCCCAAGCCGGAAGGCACCCAGCCTTCCGGCTTTAACTTGCTGAGCCGCCGACCGGCCGGCGGCACGTCAGGGGGCGGTCGGCCCGCCCGCGCTCTTACGCGTCGAGATCTTGAACGGTATATAGGCCGGGCACCAACCGACGATGCTCGTGACCAAGAATACCACCGCCACGATTCCCAGCACGAGCGCCAGTATGCCGCCGATCACATTCGTGAAGTAGAGGATGGCGATCACGACGGCGACGAGCGTCCGAATGACCCGATCCGGCGTTCCCATGTTCTTCATCATGATGATCACTCCAGAGAGCGACGCTCGGCCGGCGCCAGGTGACTACCTGACACCGGTCCGCAGCGTTCCGACAAGGATGTTGACCGGAACTTCAAGCTGGCGACCTTTCGCTCACACGTCAATCCGTGCGACTCTCCAAGGGCTGCCGATCACGACCGCTCGCCCGGCCCCGCCGGCGACCTAGCGCGCCCTCCTCGGATAGTCCGGCATATCCTCGAGCGCCCAACGAATGAACGCACGCAAATCGTTGTTGGCATTGGCGAGGTCCGGCTTGCGCAGGTACATCATGTGCCCGCTCTCGTACCACGAGAAGCGGAAGCGGTCCCGGAACTCGCCGCCCGGCTGCAGGTGCGAGATCGTGTATACGGCACTGTAGTAGTCGGTGGCGGAATCGTAATAGCCACCCTGGATCATCACCTTCAAGTACGGATTGTCGCGCATCGCCTGGCGCAGCATCTGCCCCACGTTCGCACCATCATCCCGGTTCCATGGCCGCACATTGCCCCACACGTTGTACTTCAGGTCCGGATCGTATCGCAGCTCTTCACGAATGTAGCGGTTCACCGCATCGCTGAACGCGCCGTCCCAGTCCGCCATGGCCGGGTCGTACTCCGGGCTCTCACCGGCGGCATCCCTATCCACGCCTAGGTAGCGGCTGTCCAGGCGTCCCACTGTCAGTCGCTGGTCGCGCAGCAGCTCTTTCCAGAAGCGCCGCGAGTTGATCCTCAGGTTCGTCGACATGACGTACTCGGGCGTGAGGCCGGTGTAGCGTGCCACCCGGCGCGCCATGTCGCTGCGCTCGGCATCTGTAAGGCGGTCACCCTGTACCAGGGCCAGCAGGTAGTCTCCCATGGCAAACGCCTCGACCTCATCGAGGTACTCCCGGAGGGGCATGGCCTGGAGATCGTCGGCTAGCTGACCGTGGTACCACGCCGTGGCGGCGAGGTGCGGCAGCGACGTGGCGTACGAAACGTCATCACCAGCATCGACGTTCAGCCCGGTCATCGAGACGAGGATGACACCGTTCAGATAAAGTTGGTGGCGGTTGGCAAGATAGCCAGCCAGGCCTGACGCCCGGGTCGTACCGTAGCTCTCGCCGATCACGAACTTGGGCGACATCCAACGGTCCTTCCTCAGTATGTAGAGGCGGATGAATTCGGCGACCGACTCGATGTCGACCATCGTCCCGTGGTACTTGTGTTCATCCTCGCCTTCCACCATACGGCTGAAGCCGGTGGCGATGGGATCGATATAGACGATGTCCGCCGCGTCGAGGATCGAGTGCGTGTTGCCCTCCAAGCCGCCCGGCGGCATGAGCGCGAAGCCCTCATCATCATAGGCGACGCGCCGCGGCCCCGTGTAACCCATGTGCATCCAGACCGAAGCCGTGCCGGGGCCGCCGTTGAACGAGAAGATCAACGGACGGTTGCTCTTGTCCTGAACCCCGTCCCGGGTATAGGCGATGTAGAACATCTTCGCCGCGACCTTCCCCTCGTCGCGGATCGGCAGCCAGCCGGCCTCGGCCGTATAATTGACGTTCTGGCCGTTGATGCGAGCGCTATGCTGTGTGACTACCGGTTCGTCCGGCAGCAAATCCGCCTCACTTCCGGCAGCGCTAGCCCTGGCCGACGCCGCCTGCTGTGGGCGCGTAGGCTGTTGAGCGGCTGCCGGGACGACCTGAGTGACCAGCGAGCAAACGAACAGCATCGCGAGGACAGTCTGTGCCTTCATAGCTCTCCTCCAGGCTGCGGTCGGGTGTGGGGCTGAGGACAGTAGATGGTATCGCCGGGTAGAGAGCGAGGCAATTGCCTTCCGATCAGTCCGGCGGCGGGATCAACCGACGAGAGGATCGCCGGCCGTCGGACTCTCTCTCAGCGGGATAACGTGGTAGTCGGTCAGCGTCCGTGGCGGTATCGCTACGCGCAAAGCGTTCAGCACCGCCAATAGATCGATGACCTCCTGGGCAATCGCGCCCGCGACCGGGGGCAGGTGGCCGGCAGCGGCGAAGGCCATACCGATGACGCTGAGCGCCATGCCGCCTACGGCACTCTGGAGCGCGATAGCGCGCATCCGCCGGCTGATATGGAAGAACTCGTCCACCTTGTGCAGCGAGCTGTCCATGATCACGGCGCCGGCCGCTTCCGCAGTTATCTCGCCGTGCGTGCCGAACGCGATACCGACTGTCGCCGCGGTCATCGCCGGCGCATCGTTGATGCCGTCCCCCAGGAAGACGGTGTTCGTCCGCTTCGTCTCGTCGCGCACGATCTCCAGTTTCTGTTCCGGGCTGCAGTCGGCGAAGATCTCCTCGATCCCGACCTGCTCCGCCAGGTATCGCACCTCCGACTCGCGATCGCCCGATAGCAGCAACACGCGCTCCAACTGGTGCTGCGGTCGCAGGTGGCGAATGAACGATTCGCCCTCCGCCCGCACCTCGTCGCGGAAGGTGAGCACCGCCGCCAACACATCGTCCACCAGCACAACACTCTCCAGGCCACCGGCCGCGGCCGGCAGCAGCGCCGCCAGCTCGGGGTCCCGCACCTCCAACTCCTTGCGGTTCGTGACTTCGACCCTGCTGCTGCCGACGGTGCCCCGTATTCCAACGCCCGGGCGCTCGGCGATCTTGGAGACTTCCATCAGCGGAAGCTCCGCTTCCTGCGCGGCGTCCACGATGGCGCCCGCCAGCGGGTGCTTCGAATAGCGCTCCAGGCTAGCGGCCAGCGTCAAGATCTGCGGCTCGTCGAACCCTGGCTGTGCCGCGACCTCGGTCAGCCTGGGCCGTCCGTAGGTCAGCGTGCCGGTCTTGTCGAAGATCGCGGTGCGGCACCCCTCGATGCGCTCCAGCACCACCGGATCCTTGATGATGATCCCGCGCCGCGCCGACAGCGAGATGGAACCGATGAGTGCTACCGGGATAGCGATAAGCAGCGGACAGGGCGTGGCGACTACCAGCACGGCCAAGAAGCGAACCGACTCACCGCTCACGAGCCAGGCGGCCAGCGCGATCGCGACCGCCAGCGGCGTGTAGTAAGCGCCCAACTGGTCCGCCAGCCGCCGCAGCTTCGGCCGGCTCTGCTCCGAGGCGCGCATCACCTCCATGATCTTCGCATAGCGAGAGTCGACTGCCAGTCTGCTCGCCCGGATCGTCAGCGCCGCCTCGCCGTTGATCGCACCCGACAGTACTTCCGAACCCGGCGTCTTCGACATCATGTACGGCTCGCCCGTCAGGTACGACTCGTCCATTACGCTGTGACCGTCCAGCACGACGCCGTCCACCGGGCAGATCTCGTGCGGCAGGACGACGAGCACGTCTCCGACCTCGACCTCGTCCAGGGGGACGTCCGCGACGTCGTCGTCCCACTTGCGATGCGCCGTCGAGGGCATGCGCCTGGCCAGCGCCTCGAGCACCGTCGACGCACTTCGCACCGCATAGGCCTCCAGCGCCTCGCCGCCCGACAGCATGAGTACTACCAGCGCGCCAGCCAGATACTCGTGCAGCAGCACGGCGGTCACGATGGAGATCCCCGCCAGTAGGTCGGACCCGAACTCGCGGCGCAACAGTTTGGCCGCGAGGTCGAGGACCAGCGGCGCGCCGCCGAAGGCGAGTGCGGCGACCAGCGGCAGATCGGGGAGCGCGATGCCGGCGACCGAGCCCTCGAGTCGGACCCCGAAGCGCAGGGCCAGATGAGCAGCGATCGCCGCGACGGTGAAGCCAGCGATCACCAGCTCTTTGGTCGTAGTCGACGGAGCGGTTTGGGAAGCTTGCGTACTCGACATGGACTCCATTCGCAGGGGAGGCACGGGCGCGTCGCGCTCTATTTGCCCGGCAGCGCTGGCGGTGTCAAGTCGAGCTGCGGCCGTAGAGGCGAAGCGTGCGCCGAGCCCGAAGACCTCGGGCCGCAAGATGTCGGCCCGGGGGCTTGATCTACCGCCATCACCGGCTAAGATCCCTTGCTGAGGCCGTTTTCTCGGGCGTGCCCTACCTATCGAGGCCGAAGAATGCTCGATTCCCTCGTTCGTCACACCAGCGTTCTGGAAATCGTGGGCGACGTCATTCGGGTCCGGGCCACGGACGTGGCGCTGGGGGACCTGGCCGTGGTGGAGAACTCGGACGGCGAGACTTCCACCGCCAGCGTCGTGGAGCTGAACCGCGACATCGCCAGTCTACAGGTGTTCACGGGCGGCAAGGGCATCTCGACCGACGCCCGGGTCCGCTTCCTGGGCCACCCCCAGCGGGTTACCTTCTCCAACCACGTGCTGGGCCGCATCTTCCGCGGCTCGGGCGAACCGATCGATGGGAAACCACCGCTGACCGCCGACCCGACCATCCGGGTGGCGGGCCCCACCGTGAACCCCATGATGCGGGTGATGCCCTCGAAGATGATCGAGACCGAAGTCCCGATGATCGATCTCTTCAACAGCCTGGTGGAGAGCCAGAAGATCCCGATCTTCTCGGTGGCGGGCGAACCCTACAACGCACTGCTGGCCCGGATCGGCTTCCAGGCGGACGCCGACATCGTGGTCTTCGCGGGCCTCGGCTTGATCTTCGACGACTTCCACTTCTTCAAGACCGCCTTCGAGGAGAACGGGGTCTCACATCGCACCATCATGTACGTGAACCTCGCGTCCGATCCGATCATCGAGCGGCTGCAGGTCCCCGACATGGCCCTGGCGGTCGCAGAACGATTCGCCATGGAGCGGGGCAAGCGGGTTCTGGTGCTGATGACCGACATGACGGCCTACGCCGATGCGATGAAGGAAATCGGTGTGGCCCAGGCGCGGATCCCGGCTACGCGAGGCTACCTGGGCGACCTCTACACCCAACTCGCCCGACGCTACGAGAAGGCGTGCGACTTCAAGGGAGCCGGCTCGGTCACCATCCTGACCGTAACGACCATGCCCGGCAACGACGTGACCCACCCGGTACCGGACAACACCGGCTATATCACCGAGGGCCAGTTCTACCTGCACGACGGCGTCATCGATCCCTTCGGCTCGCTATCGCGCCTCAAACAGCATGTCGTCGGTAAGGTCACCCGCGAGGATCACGCCCAGATCATGAATGCCATGGTCCGCTTCTACGCCGGCGCGCGCGAGGCCCAGCAGAAGCAGGCGATGGCCTTCGATCTCTCGGACTTCGACCTGAAGCTCCTCAAGTTCGGTGAGCTGTTTCGGCGCCGGTTCATGGAGGTGAACGTCTCGATGCCGCTGGTGGAGGCGCTCGACACGAGTTGGCGGACCCTCGCCGAGTGCTTCGATTCGCACGAGCTCTTGATGAAACAGGACCTGATCGACCGTTACTTCCCGAACCTGGATGACGACGGCGCAGGAGAGGCCGCCTAAGGCATGGCCCGACTGAAATTCAGCAAGGCCTCCCTCCAGCAGGAGCGGACGAAGCTCAGGCTCTACGAGAAGCTCCTCCCATCGCTAGAGCTCAAGCGGAGGCAGCTCACTATGGCGCTGGAGAAGGCGCGTCAGCAGTACGCGGCGACGCAGCTGGAGGTCGAGCGTCTCGAGGCGCGAGTGGGGACCGAGCTGCCCATGCTGGCGAACACGGAGATCGAGCTGAAGGGCCTGGTCGAGATGACCGCCTTCGAGCTGGGGCAGGAGAACGTGGTTGGGGTGCGTCTCCCCCTGCTCAAGAGAATCGAATGCCGGGTCGAGGAATACTCCCTGCTGGCGAAGCCGGCCTGGGTGGACACGCTGGTCGAGCGTCTCCGCGACGCGGCGGAGGCGCGCACCCGTATCCAGGTCGCCGCTGAGCGGGTCCGCATTCTGGCGCGGGCGGAGCGGCGGATCACGCAGCGGGTCAACCTATTCGAGAAGATCCTCATCCCGCGGACCCAGAAGAACATCCAGCGGATACAGATCTGGCTGGGTGACCAAGAGCGCGCGACGGTGGTTCGGGCGAAGCTGGCGAAGGCCCGGCAGGGTGGAGGTGCGGCGTGGCCATCGTCCCTCTGAGCAAGGTCACCCTGGTCGGGCACCTGTCCGAGAAGGAGCGGGTCTTGGAGGACTTGCAGGAGCTCGGATGCCTGGAAATCGCCTCGCTGGTGCCGGACGCTGCTCCCCCGGAGCATCCATCGAAGCAGAGTCGTGAGGCACTGAGTTACCTCGAACACTGTCCTCAAAAGCAGCGTCCGGCGACGATCTCCACCGACTTCGATCCCGTGGAGATCGAACAAGAGATTCTAGCGCTCAAGGATCGCACTCACCGGCTGGAGCTCGAGCGCGACGCCCTTATGCAACGCATCGAGGCACTCGCGCCCTGGGGCGACTTCGACTTCCCGGCGACGGAGGAGCTGGCGGGCCAGCGACTCTGGTTCTACGTCGTGCCGCGGAACCGGGTGCAGGAACTCGCTACGTCGGACTTGATCTGGGAGGAGGTCAGGCGCGATAGCCGAAACGCTTACGTGATCGTGGTCTCCGAGGAGGAGCCGGAGGGCGTTCCGGCTCCCCGCGTCCGATCCGGGAGCGTGTCGCGACGCAGGCTCGAGCGCCGGCTGGAGGACGTTGAGCTCGAGCTCGAGGACGCGTACCTGGAACGGATCCGGCTGACCCGCTGGCGTGAGCTGCTGTCGCGGAGCCTGGACGCGCTCGAGGACCGGGCCGCCCGCAGGCACGCCGCGCGTCAGTGCTACGACTCCGATCCGGTCTTCGCGCTCCAGGCCTGGGCACCGACCGAGACCCTGGAGACCCTCAGCTCCTACGCCGAAGGACGTGGCTTGGCGATAGAACTCTCGGAGCCCGGTCCCGATGACCAGCCGCCCACTCTGCTTCGCAACCCGGAGGGCAGAGAAGGCGGCGAGGACCTGGTCACCTTCTACAAGACGCCCAGCTACGGCTGCTGGGACCCGTCCAGCGTGGTCCTTTATTCGTTCGCCATATTCTTCGCGATGATCATCTCGGACGGGGGCTATGGGCTGATCCTGGCCCTGATCGTGGCGCATTACTGGAAGAGAATGTCGGGCTCCACCAGAGGCCGCCGCTGGCGGTGGGTTCTATTGACGCTCGCAGCGGCGACGATCGCCTACGGCATCCTGATCGGCTCGTTCTTCGGCGTCGCGCCCGCCTCGGGCAGCGTGCCAGCCCGCCTGGCCGTCCTGGACATGACGGACACGACCACCATGATGGGGCTGTCAATCGCCATCGGCGTGCTCCACGTGGTGCTGGCGAATCTCATGGACGCCGGGCGCCACGGCTTCAGCCCTCGGGCCTTACCGTCGCTGGGGTGGGCCGTGTTCATACTCGCCGGCTATGCGCTTTACCTGGGCGCCCGTGCCGGAGCGGACACGGTGCACACGCCCGCCACGGTCGCTGCGGTTGGGGGCCTGTTTATGGTCTTCGCCTTCGCGGGGTACGGTGCCCGGCCGCTGACTCGCCTGGGCAAGGGGCTGGCGGCGTTGACCCGTATCACCGCCGCGTTCGGCGATGTCCTGAGCTATCTCAGGCTCTTCGCGCTGGGACTCGCCTCCGCCTCGCTGGCGATCTCATTCAACGGCATGGCCGCCAGCGCCTGGGAGGGCATACCGGGCGTGGGGGTCCTGGCCGCCGTGACCATCCTGGTCATCGGGCACAGCCTCAACTTGCTTCTCGCCATCGCCGGCGGATTCATCCACGGTTTGCGACTGAATGTCATCGAGTTCTTCAACTGGGGACTGCCGGAGGAGGGCTCTCTGTTCCGGCCGTTCAAGAAGAAAGGAGTGTGATTCCTTGGAACCGCTCATAATGACCGCGGGGTGGCTGGGGATCTTCCTCCCCTTGGTGCTGGGCTCCATCGGCTCCATGATCGGTGTCGGCCGCGGCGGCCTCGCCGCCGCGGGTGCGATGCTCGAGGCGGAGGCAGGCTACGGCCGTTTCGTCGGCGTGTCGGCGATGCCGTCATCCCAGACCATCTACGGCATCGTGGTGACGCTGACACTGAACCGTCCCGTCACCGTGGCCAACGCGCCGGGCCTCCTGGTGTTAGGGGGGCTCACCGGCTTGGCCCTCGTCATCAGTGGATTCATCCAGGGAAGCGCCTGCGCCGCGGCGATCAACGCCGCGAAGTCGAAGGCGGAGGTGTTCGGGATCTCCATCGCGCCGGCTGCCGTTATCGAGGGCTTCGCCGTTTTCGTCTTCGTTTTCGCTCTGGTGCTCTCGGGCTCCATCACGACGTGAGGTGACGCATGACCGAGCCAGATGTGACGCCCTCCGGTGTCCAGGCGCTCATCGACCGGATTCGTGACGAAGGAGTCCAGTCCGCCCTTGAGGAGGCAGCCCGGATCCTGACCGAAGCCCGGGCGCAGGCGGCCCGGATCGTGTCCGACGCCAAGGCGGAAGCCGCGGCGATGAAGAAGGATGCGAAGGCCGCTATCGCGACCGAGCGGGAGGCGGCGATCGAGGCACTCAGGATGGCGGCACGCGACACCGAGCTGGAGCTCCGTACCGCCGTGCTCGCCGCCTTCGAGGAGCACGTGCGGGGCCTCGTAACCGACGTGACTGCCGAAACCTCCATGCTCCGAGACATGATCCTCGTGCTGGCGGGGCGGGCCGCGGAGGATTTCATCAAGGACCGTGACGCGAAGATCCTCGTTCCCCGACACCTGCGCGACGAGGTCCCACCGGAGCTGGAGGAGTTCCTGCGGCGCTCGGCTCTGGCGGTCTCTGCAGACGTGCTCCGAAATGGGATCGAGCTGATACCCTCGAGCAAGGTTCGGGGTGGTGCACGCGTTCGCCTGGTCGACGACGAGCTGGAGATCGATTTGACCGACGAGGCCCTCTCCGAGATGATGCTGACGCTCCTGCTGCCCCGCTATCGCAGGATCCTGGCGGAAGCGGGTCAGTAACCGTGAAACGACGCTACTATCAGCTCGTCGCCAGCCTCCCGGCGCTCCCGTACTTCCGCCGCGCCAGGCTGCTGCCCATGAGCCGCAAGCGCCTGGAGGACCGTCTCGAGTTCCTCCACGAAGAGGACCTGGCCGAGCTGACGCGGACAGAGGGCCTGGTCAGCTGGCATCGCCAGCCGGTCACCCGGACGACCGAGGAGATCACCGAGATGTACGACGAGCTCATGGCCACGACCTGCAATCGGGCGCTCAGGAGCATCGTCGACTTCCGCATGACCATGCGGACGGTGATCGTGGCCCTTCGCCTGAAACGTCTCGGGCGGCGGGTACCCTCAGGGCGCTGGGGTGTCGGTCGCTACACGCGGATGATCGAATGGCGCTGGGCGGAGCCGGAGTTCGGGCTGGTCGCTGTCTTCCCGTGGATCCCCAGGGCCCAGGCGCTCCTCGACCAGGGCGACGCCATGGGACTCGAAGGCCTGCTGATGGACCAGTCGTGGAAGCAACTCAGTCAGGTCGCCGACCGCCACCCCTTCGGATTCGAGCAGGTCTTCGCCTTCGTCTTCAAGTGGGATATCGTGCACCGCTGGCTATCGTACGATGCCGATAAAGCACGAGAGCGCTTCGAGGAACTGATATTGGAGGTGACGAGTGACCACCAAGACCTCTTCGCTTGACGCGGACGTCGCAGGCAGCGACGGCTCGCGCCGCGCTCCCATCGTCGGCGTGCAGGAGAGCCTGGTCACCATAGACGTCAGCAAAACCCGGGTGATGAAGAACGAGGTCGGTCTCGTCCTCCTGGGCGACCACCGTCTCAAGGGCGAGGTCCTGAGGGTCCAGAACAAAGTCGCCGACCTCCAGGTCTTCGAGGACACTTCCGGGGTCCGCGTCGGCGATCAGGTGGAGCTGACGGGGGAGATGCTCTCGGTGACGCTCGCGCCCGGCCTCCTGGGAACCGTTTTCGACGGTCTGCAGAACCCCCTCGGCCTGCTGGCGCAACAGTACGGCTTCCTCTTGCCACGCGGCCAGGAGGTCGATCCCGTGGACTTCGAGAAGCAGTGGGAGTTCACACCCGTAGCCAATCCAGGGGATATCGTAGTCGCCGGACAGGTCCTGGGGACGACGCCCGAGGGGATCTATACCCACAAGATCATGGTCCCCTTCAACGAGCCGGAGCCCGTCGAGGTCACCTGGGTAGCGCGAGGCACCCACACGATCAACGAGCCGGTGGCCCGGATCCGTCGTGCCGACGGCGAAGAGGATACGCTCACAATGGTCCGCCGCTGGCCGGTGCGGCGCCCGTTGCCTGACGCCATGATCCGGCGCCGCATCGCCGAGCGCGTCTACCCCACCGAGCCGCTCACCACCACCCAGCGCATCATCGACACTCTGTTCCCGGTGGCCAGGGGAGGCACGGCCTGCATACCCGGACCCTTCGGATCCGGTAAGACCGTGCTCCAGAGCCTCGTCGCCCGTCACTCCTCCGTGGACATCGTGATCATCATCGCCTGCGGCGAGCGGGCCGGCGAAGTCGTCGAGACGATAACCGAGTACCCGGAGACGGTGGACCCGCGAACCGGCGGCTCCCTCATGGACCGCACCATCATTGTGTGCAACACGTCCTCGATGCCGGTCGCGGCGCGCGAGTCCTCCATCTACACCGGTATCACCATGGGCGAATACTACCGCCAGATGGGCTACAACGTCCTCTGCATCGCCGACTCCACCTCCCGCTGGGCCCAGGCCATGCGCGAGACCTCCGGTCGCATGGAGGAGATACCCGGCGAAGAGGCGTTCCCCGCCTACCTGGACTCCTCGATCAAGAGCCTCTACGAGCGGGCCGGCGTGATCCGCGGGCCCGACGGCCAGCAGGGGAGCGTCACGCTGATCGGCACCGTGTCACCGGCCGGCGGAAACTTCGAGGAACCCGTGACCCAGGCCACCCTCGCCACCGTCAAGACATTCCTCGGATTGTCGGACGAGCGGGCCTACAAGCGCTACTACCCAGCCATCGACCCCCTCATATCCTGGTCGCGCTACCTGGACCAGATGAGCGAGTGGTACGCCGAGAATCTCTCACCTGCCTGGGTCGACGACGTCGAGGCGGCACACGAGCTCCTCCACCGCGGCGAAGATACCTACCAGATGATGCAGGTGACCGGCGAAGAAGGCATCACCATGGAGGACTTCTTGACCTGGCAGAAGTCGGTCTTCCTCGACATGGTCTTCCTCCAGCAGGACGCCTACGACCCGGTGGACACATCGACGCCGCTGGAGCGCCAGAAGCGCAGCTTCGAGCTGGTGAAGGAAATCGTATCGGCGGACTACGCCATCGACGAGCGGGACGAGGCACGCAGCTTCTTCACGCGCCTGATCAGCCTCTACAAGAACCTCAATTACAGCCCGGACGACACCGCGGAATACGACCGCTACCTCAGGGAGATCCGGGAACTGGTCGAGTCGAAACGCCTGAAGCCCGCGGAAGCCGAGGACCAGGAGCCCGCCCCAATACCTATCCAGCCTCGACCGGCAGGCTCATGACCACCGTCTGCAGCTTGCTCATCGTATCCAGATAGCGCTTGAAGTAGACGTGCGAGAGGCGGCGCTGCATCGCGTAGCCCATCCGCAGATCCTCATCCATCAACTTGCTGAGTGCTACGGCCTCGATCTTCAGCAGCTTCGAGTCCTGCGTGCAGTGCGCCGTGGTCGAGTAGGTATCGATCTCGAAGCACATGCACGACCCGAACATGGCGCCCGGTGTGACCACGTCTAAGGGAACGTTGAGGCCACCCTTCCCAGGCAGCCGCAGCATTACCTCCCCCTCCAGCACCACGTAGATGTACTCCGCCGGCTCACCGCTTGAGTAGACCGTGCTGCCCGCCTTGCAGCGGACCGTCTGCGCCGCATTGCTGATCGAGTCGACCTGCTTCGGCGTCAGGAATCCGAACACGTCCTGCGATTCGAGACGCTCTTTGACCGGCATGGCTCGCTCCCTTCGCTCGAGTGACCCTTGCACACCAGGTACCTCAGCCCCGCGCTATACTGCAATATACCGGGTCACGTGTCGCTGCGGACACCCCGGGCCCGAGCCGCCGGCACCCGCTGCCACAGCCCTAGCTGATCCTCGTCAGAAACGTAGCGTAGAAGGCCGTCGCCTTGACCAGATCGTCCACCGCGACCTGGTCTGACGACGTGTGGGCGTGTTCCTCGGCACCCGGACCGAAGCCGATCGTCGGGATGTCGTACACGCCCTTCGTCGTCACGCCATTCGTCGAGAACCCCCACGTGCACAGTCTGGCTTCCTCTTCGAACTGCAGCTCGTAGGCCTCGATCGCCGCTCGGACCAGCGGATCGGACTCGCTCATCAGCCAGGGCGGGTAGTACGGCCTCGCCGGGTACGTGAGACCGGTATGCGTGGTGACCTCGTACTCGGGTATGTAAACCTCGGCGGCCCCAGCCTGTACCGATCCAAGCGCCTCCACCTCGCCTATCGCAGATTCCAGGGTCTCCCCCACGGTCAGTCTTCGGTCGAGGTGGATGGTGGCGCTGTCGGGAACCGCATAGAGCGGCGACGGAGACGTCGATCTCACGTCCGTGACCGTCACACTGCCGCTGCCCAAGATCGAGTCGCTCTTCAGCCGCTCGTGCAGCTGCTCGACCTCCAGAATGATCGGTGCAATCTTGTATACCGCGTTCTCACCGTGCTCCGGCGCCGAGCCGTGGCAGGAGACACCGTGTGTCCTCACCCTGATCTCCGTTCGGCCGCGCTGCCCGAGACTGATTCTCAGACCGCTCGGCTCGGTGAGCAGGACTGCAGCCGGAACCAGCCCGTCTTCCTTTATGATGTACTGCCAGTTGAGACCTTCAACCTCCTCCTCGCTGACCGAGGCGACGACGAGCAGGGACATTCCATCCGGCATGCCAACCTCTCGGAGGACCTTTCCAGCGTAGATCGCCGCGGCCAGCCCGCCCTTCTGGTCTGCGGCTCCGCGGCCATAGATGATCCCGTCTCGCAGCTCGGCGCCGAAGGGATCCACATCCCAGGTGGCGGGATCTCCGACGTCCACCGTATCGCAGTGACCGTCGATCGCGATCACCTTCCCGCCACTTCCCAACCGCCCCATGACGTTCCCCATCCCGTCGACACGGACTTCGTCGTAGCCGAGCTCCTCCATCTCCGCCTTCAGTCGCTCCACAACCGGCCCTTCTTCCCCGCTCAAGGATGGAATGGAGATGATCTCGCGCACGAAGTCGGTCAGATCGGCGCGCAACGATCGAGCAGCGTCGGTGATGATGTCTCTCATAGTCCTGTCGGCTCCCGGTTCCGCTCGTACGGCTGACGCCTCGAGAGGCGGAGCAGCGCGCTCAGTAGTCCGGACTGTACCCCAGATACTTGCTCGTCGAGACTCCGTACCTGACCAGCCCGCCCGCCACGATCAGTGCGCAGACGACCCCGTCGAGTACGGGCACACCCAGCCTCTCCTGAATCAGCTTGTCCATTCCTGTGAGCCCGGCACAGCCGAGCACGATCACCTCGGCCAGGTCCTCTGCCAGCGCGTTCTTGGAAAGCTCGACGAAGCGCTCCGCATCGCCCAGATCTATCGAACCCTGCTGCGGGGCCCGAACCGAGACCAGCATGTCCTGCAGGTGGTACTTGCGCGCCTGCGCCAGCTTGCCCGGTACGGAGCGGGCATGCGTGGTGACGACCGAAAAGCTGTGCCCCAGCATAGTGGCGATCTTCATCGAGGCCTCACCGATCCCGACCACCGGCTTCTCCGTTATCTCCTTCAACAGATCGAGGTTGGGATCGCAGTGACAGGCTACGATGAACGCGTCGCAATCGGCCTCGTTCTCCTTGACCAGCTCCATCATGCCCGGCGCACAACGGACCGCGTCCTCATAAGTCTCGATGAATCTCGGGGCGCCGGGTGTGGCCTTCGTCACCACATCGAAATCACCCGAGGCGAATCCTTCGGCAGACCGCTGGATCGACTCCGTCATCTGCGGGTCGCTGTTGGGATTGATTATCAAAATCCGCATCAGGATTCCCCCTCGCCCTGCAGATAGATGTACGGATCGGTGGGTCGCTCCCGCGACAGCTTCGCATCGATCACATCGTCGGGATAGCCGAGCAGTCGCATGAACGCCCGGGAGATCTCCGCCGCGGCCTCACGGTCCCGCGTGCCGGCTCCTTCGATGCGCCGCATCCTCTCCTTTAGGGCCAGATAGGCCTCCACTGTCTCATCTTCTTTGTAATAAAGTACGGACCACTTGCCCTTGGTGAAGTCCGAAGTCTGCAGTGCGGTGACCATCAGCGATCGTTCCAAGTACGACTTGATCGCGAATCCCTCGACGATCTTCTCTGAAGCCCCCCGCAATAGTTCGTAGTCCTCAGGCGACAGGGGAGGACTGATCGCCAGCCGTTTGACTCCACAGGCGACCATCTCGACGAAACAGTTGATCATCCCCAGTTGGAATGACAATCGGTCTACTCGAAGCGACCCGCGTTTGTCAGCCATCACGTATGAACCTCTCGATCTCACGGTATGCCGGCCGCCGTCCGCCACTTACCGGCGCTCCGAACGTATCGTTTCGAGCTATCGATGAGTTGGGCTGCATAGATGTTCCGGCCCTCCAGGTAGTCTCTCATCAGCACGAAGAACGGCCCGCTCAGGGCGAGAACGGCGACCAGATTCGGTATCGCACAGACTCCGACCGCAACGTTCGCGAATACCCAGACCTTGTCCACATCGGCGACACCAGCGAAGACGACGGGCGGCACGAAGTAGAGCCACTTAAGGTATCTCACGACCCGCTTGCCGAAGACGTTCACCGAGGCGGTCTCGAAGTAGATGAAGAACCCGATCTGGGTGGTGATGCAGAAGGTCAATATGATGAAGGAGATCAGGTTGCTCGATATTCTCTCTGGAAAGACGGACGAAAAGGCGACGATGACCAACTCGATTCCCGATTCGCCGCTGGCGAGCGCGCCGGTCGATAGCACGGCGAAGGCCGTTATCGTACAGATGATGAACGTCACGACGAAGACCTCGAAGGCGCCCCACATGCCCTGTTGGAAGGGGTGTTTCGTGTCTGCAGTGGCGTGCGCCATGGGGGCGGTACCCAGGCCGGCCTCGTTCGAGAACATGCCCCGCGCCACGCCGGCCTGCACCGCCTGCGATACCGCGGCCCCTGCGAAGCCACCCACGGCCGGTGCCGGCGCCAGCGCGTGCCGGAGGATAGAGCCGAAGACATCGGGGATCGAGCGGTAGTTGATGAGAAAGAGGATCAACCCTCCCACCACGTAGACGATCGACATCGTCGGCACCAGCCTCTCGCTGAACCGCCCGATTCTCCGCACTCCGCCGACCACCACCAGCGCCGTGACCACCGTCATCGCGCCGGTGACCAGATACGGGTCGAGGCCGTAGCTCTTGAGAAACGCCCTTCCTACGGTATGTGCCTGCAGCAGCGAGGCGCTGCACAGCGAGTTGACGAAGATGCCCAGGCTGAACAGGGCGGCCAGCAAAGGCCAGCCCAGGCCCCTGTCGATGTAGTACATCGGTCCACCGCGTATCCTGCCACCCTCGTCGATATCCCGATAGTGGACGGCCAGGGTGATCTCCGCCGTCTTCGACATCATCCCCAGCAGCGCGAGCAGCCACATCCAAAAGATCGATCCCGGTCCACCAACCGATAGTGCGGTCGCGATCCCCGCGATGCTTCCCATTCCCACCGTGCTCGCCAGGGCTGTGGAGGTCGCCTGGAAGGGGGTCATCCTTCCCCTCTTCCGCTTCTCCTCCTTTCGCTGCCGTAGTAACTCGGTGTCCCGCCCATCACCCTCCTTCTTCAGGAGGCTTCCGAACGTGCTCCTGACGATCAGCGGAAGACCCCAGACCTGGAAGAAGCGGGATCGGAGTGTGAGGTAGAGTGAAACGAACGCTATAAAGATGATCGTCCAGGCGCCCCAGAGGACCGCATCTATCCCTGATGCCAGATCGAGGATGCGATCGATCAACGGAAGGACTCCGCTATGCCCCTGACCTCCGCCACCGTCTCCTTCAGCGCGAGGGCGGTCACCGAAGGAGAGACCGCCACCAGCCGCAGCGCGGTCGTCCCGCCCAGCTCTATGATCGAGACCGCGCGCTCGCCGCCCCGCAGGATCGTCTCATAGACATGCCACTGAAGCCGGTCGAGCCGGTCCTCCGGCAGGCCGGCCGGAACGATCCTGAAGCAGATCACTCCCGTATCCGGCGTGTGCAGCGGCTCGGTGTCGGGTTGCGCCTCGAGGTAATCGTACAGTTCCCTGACCGCCTCGAGCGGTGCTCTCAACCTGTCGATTACACCGCTCAAGCCCTGGTGCCGGATCGAGGTGACCAGCGGAAGCGCCGTCAGTGGCCTGGTCGAGGCAATCGACTTGAGGCCGGGGTTGGGCTCGGCGGCAGCGGGCCGATTGAAGTAACTGCTGAACAGAGCCAGCCGCCCGAAATCCTCCCCGCTCTTCACGAACAACATGGAACTGGGGATGGGGACCCCGAACTGCTTGTGGGGATCCCACGAGAGTGAGTCGGCCCGCTCGATCCCGTCGAACAGGTCTCTCCACTCGGGAACCAGCATGTAGGCCAGCCCGTAGGCACCGTCGACGTGCAGCCACACGGGTCGCCGCTCACAGATCTCGGCCACCTGCGCGACGGGATCCACCGACCCGGTGGACGTCGTGCCCGCGGTCGCAACAACGCAGAAAACGTCTCGCTCGCCGGAGAGCTCCTCGAGCAACTGCCGCAACCTCGCGCTGTCCATCCGGCGATTCGCGTCCACCCCCACGGTCACCAGACTGCGCTCACCCAATCCGAGTGAACGTACGGCGTGGCGGACCGAGAAGTGGACGTCGTCTGATGTGACCACGGCGAGGCGGTTCGGATCGGCGAATCCGGCGACGCCCCGCTCAGCCAAGCTGAATCCTTCCAACTCGGCTTTGCGATGGAGCGCCATGTAGAGCGCTTGCTGATTGGCGTAGGTGCCGCAGTACATGACGGTGCCGTCCGCACCGGGCGCCAGCCCGAACAGGGAGCAGAGCGCGCGACAGCAGAGCTCCTCGAGCACCGCGCCACCGGGTGAGACCTGCCAGTTCGTGACACCCTGGTTCCACTCCAGCGCCAGGCGCGCTCCATAGGCCGCGCCCTCCTCCGGGAACGTGTTGAACAGCGACTGGAATGCCGGCCGATCGTACCGCATCAGGTGGGGGAGGAGGCGCTCGCCGACCAAGCTGTCCAACTCCTCGAGCGAGAGACCCTTCTCTTGAAAATCGAGGAGCGGCTCGAGGTCGCGCGCGACCTGCTCCGGCGAGGCCCCGGACCAGATGCGCTCGCTGCTATATTCGCCCATAGCTCACCATCCGTGTCGGTGCGACGGACCGGCCAGCGCACTCAACCGGCTGCGGGCGGCGGATCGAGGAGCGTGCGATGGATGTATCGTCCCCTGCCCTTCTCCGCCATGCATTCCTCTCCGTCCACAATGAGTTCGCCGCGCGAGAACACCTTCACGATCCCGCCGACTACCTCGATATCCTCGTAGGCCGACCAGTCGGTCGCCATGTGCAGCGTGTCCCTGCCCATACGCCATCTGGCTTCCGGATCGAACAGGATGATGTCGGCATCCGCACCGACGGTCAGGTCGCCTTTGCGGGGCGCCAGTCCGAAGAGACGCGCCGGCGCCGTCGACACGAGCTCGACAAACCGCGGCAGGCTCAGCCTCCCCGCAGCGACACCCTCGGAGTAGAGCAACTGGAAGCGCGGCTCGATGCCCGGTATCCCGTTCGGGCACCGGTCAAAACGGTCTACCCCGCAGAGCTTCGCTTCCCACGAGTAGGCCGCGTCGTCGGAGCTCACCATCGCAATCCGGTCGTCGCGCACCGCATCCCACAGCCTGTTCCGTGTAGCCGCGTCTCTCAGCGGCGGCGAACAGATCCATTTGATCCCGTCTTCCCGCTCCAGCATCTCATCGGTGAAGATGAGATAGTGGGTGCAGGTCTCCGCGGTGATACGCAGCCCCCGCTCACGGGCCCGCGTGATCAGATCGAGCCCGTCGCCGCTGGCCAGGTGCACGATGAAGAACCGTGCACCCGTCTCCTCCGCCATCCCGACGATCCGCCGGATCGCTTCGGCCTCGACCTCCGGCGGCTTACTGCGCGCGTGATAGATCGGTGTCGTCTTGCCCTGCTCGATCAGGCGCGCGACGTTCCCCTCGATCATGTCGTTGTCTTCGGCGTGCAGCATCAGCATGCCGCCCGATTCCCCGAGCTTGACGGCGATCTTCTTCAGCTCTTCATCCTCCATGAGCAGACCGTCTGCGCGGTAGGTCATGTAACACTTGATGGTCGGAGCCCCAGCCTGCACGACGTACGGTATCTCTTCCAACGTCTGCTGATTCGCTTCGGTGATGACCGGATGCACGCCCCAATCGACGAGCGCCATCCCCGAAGCTTCTTCTTGCTTGTCCTCGAGCGTCTTGGCCAGCGTTCCGCCCGGGACCTGGTTCGAGAAGTCGACGATGCTCGTGACTCCCCCGAACGCGGCTGCGCGCGTGCCCGTGTAGTAGTCGTGCACGCTCACCGTGCCCATGAAGACGTCGTTGAGGTGTACGTGCGTATCCACCGCGCCCGGCAGCACCAGTAGCCCATCGGCGTCGACGACCACTGCGGCCCTGGAGTCGCTCAGTTCCCCGATCGCAGCGATCTGCTCGCCCTCGACCAGCAGATCCTGCCGGGACACCGTACCTCCCCGTACCACTTGGCCGCCCCGAATGAGGATCGAACCTTCCAGCATGGCTTTCTCCCAGGCTTACGGTGATCGGGCCGCTCTCAGCAGAATATCGTTCATCGCACGGCCCAAAGATGGCCTCGCGTTCGGCGTCTCAGCAAGCGGGTTGCCGCTCCAGACAACCCGGCCTAGAGTGCAGCCATGATCACTCGAGCGCCCCTGCGGATCGATTTCGCCGGCGGCTGGACCGATGTACCGCCGTATTCAACACGCCACGGCGGCACCGTGGTCAATGCAGCGGTCGCATTGCACGTTCTCGTCGCCGTTCACAAGCGGGCTGCCGGCATCCGTCTCAGCTCCGCCGACTTAGGTCAGTCGCTCCAGGTCGAGTCGACCCGCGAGCTGGTCTACGATGGAAAGCTCGATCTGATCAAGGCCGCGGTGCGGCGCAGCGGACTGGGCGCGGGCTGGGAGCTCAGTACTCGCAGTACGGTGCCGGCCGGCAGCGGCCTCGGCGCTTCCGGCGCCCTCGGCGTGGCCCTGGTCACAGCGGCCCGTGCAGCCGCCGGCGCGCCGCTGAAGCCCGAGTCGGCGGCGGAGATGGCCCACCTGCTGGAGACCGAGGAACTCAGGGTGGCCGGGGGGAAACAGGATCAATACGCCGCCGCGCTGGGCGGCTTTCTGTCCCTCGAATTCCGGGACCCCGGGGTGAGGGCCACGCGTCTGAAGCTCGAGCCCCGTTTCCTGCGCGAGCTCGAGTCGCGGCTCGTCCTCTGTTTCACCGGCACTTCGCGTATCTCGGGAGACATGATCGCGCGCGTCATGCGCGGGTTCGAGTCGGGCGATCGGAAGATCGTCGAGGCGCTCGACGGCATGCGCGACGCCGCCATCGCCGCCCGTGAGGCGCTGGCTGCAGCCGACATCGACGCACTGACGCAGGCTGTCAAAGCGAACTGGCGTAATCAGCAGGCGCTGGACGCCGGGCAAATCACCGCGGCGATGGAGCGGATCGAGGCCGCGGCCAACGCGGCCGGTGCCATCGGCGGCAAGGCGTGCGGGGCGGGCGCTGGCGGCTGCATGCTCTTCCTCGTCGGACCCGACGCGGCCGAGAGGGTGAAGACGGCGGTACAAGCCGCCGGCGGAATACTCTTACCGGTAAGCTTCGACTTCGAAGGCGTGAGAACCACACCTGCGGAATGACGTATCCCGAGACCTGCACAGGCTTGCCATGTACCCGTTCCCTCGCACTACGATCTTGCTAATCGCTGCCCTCCTCGCGTCCTGGACGAGTTCCGCCGCCCAGACCGCGCGCATCTCGGAGGAAACGCGTGTCTTGACCACCTATCCGTTCTCCGAGCCCAATCCGATCCCGATCCTGACGCGCGATGCGCGGCTGTATCCCTATCACTCCTTCGAGGGATACGCCGAGGACGGAGTGCCGCGCGAATGGAAGGTCGTTCGACTCGAGAACGACCTGATCGAGGTCTTCGTGCTCCCTCAGGCCGGCGGTAAAGTCTGGGGAGCGATCGTCAAGAGCACGGGCCAAGAGTTCATCTACCGCAACGAGGTGATGAAGTTCAGGAACATCGCGCTCCGCGGCCCGTGGACATCGGGCGGCATCGAGTTCAACTTCGGCGTCATCGGCCACTCGCCGTCCACCGCCACGCCCGTCGATTACGCGTTGCTCGAAAACCCCGATGGCAGTGTCAGTTGCGTCGTCGGTACGATGGACCTGCCGTCCCGCACACACTGGCGCGTCGAGGTCCGCCTGCCCGCCGACCGCGCCTATTTCGAGACCAACGTCCTTTGGTACAATCCGAACCCGCTCGAGCAACCCTACTACGCCTGGATGACGGCGGCGGCGTTCGCCCGCGACGACCTCGAGATGTACATGCCCGGCAACGCTTATCTCGCTCACTCCGGTGCGCAGCACGCCTGGCCCGTCGACCCCGCGGGCCGCTACCTGCCCGCATACGAGAATAACAGGTTCGGTGGACACAAGTCCTACCACGTCGTCGGCGAGCTGAACGACTTCTTCGGCGGCTACTACCACGACGATGACTACGGCTTCGGTCACTGGTCACGCTACGAGGAGATGCCGGGGCAGAAGCTCTGGCTCTGGGCACTGTCCCGCGAGGGCGGCGTATGGGAGGAGCTCCTCACCGACAGCGACGGGCAGTACATCGAGTTCCAGGCAGGGCGACTGCTCGTGCAGTACGCGCCGGGAGCCGGGATGAATCCGGTCTCGCAGGTCGGGTTCGAGCCCGGCGCCACGGACCGCTGGTCCGAGACCTGGTTTCCCGTCCGGGGGATCGGCGGGTTGTCCGACGCCTCGCGCGACGGGGCCATGTTCGTGAGGCGTGATAACGGGAAGCTCCGGGTCACCATCAACGCGTTCGGAAACCTGACCGACACGTTGCGGGTGTCAGCCGCTAACCGGACCCTGGCGCGGCTCCCCATCGCCTTCCCCGCACTCAAGCCCGTCGAACGCGTAATCGATCTCGCAGGCGCGACGACCGTCGAGGTCGACCTGCCTGTCCTAGGGTTGAGTTACACCTCGGATCCCGGTGCGCGGCGGCTGGCCCGACCGTTCACGACCGATCCGGCTGCGGCGACGCAGATTCCAGAGACGGATCGCTGGGTCTTCGAGGGACGCCAACTGCTCAGGAGCCGCCGCTACCACGATGCCAGACAGATGTTCGAGTCGGCACTCGCCGTAGAGCCCTGGCATCGCGACGCAGCCCTCGGACTCGCCGAGCTCGAGTACCGCCGCGGCCTCTACGAGGCCGGGCTCGCTCACGTGACCCGCGTCCTGCAACTCGACACGTACGACGCTGCGACGAACTTCATCGCCGGCAACCTCTACCGTGCGTTGGGCCGCGAGACCGATGCGCGCGAGTCGTACGGTTGGGCGGCACGCTCCACCGCATATCGGTCGGCCGCCTACGTGCAGCTCGCCGAACTCTCGCTCGCCGACGGAGATCTTCAGGAAGCGACCCGCTACGCCCGGCTCGCCCTCGACTACGACCGCTACAACATCCCGGCGCGGCAGGTGCTCGCCATTGTAGCCAGACTAACGGGAGATGCGGCGCTGGCCGCGTCGATGCGCGAACGGTTGCTCGAGCTCGACCCGCTGCATCACTTCGCCGCGGTCGAGTCGTACCTCGCGGCTCCCAACCCAGCCTCGGCCGGCCTCGTGACCGCCTCGCTCCGTGGCGAGCACCCGGATCAGGTCATCCTCGAGCTCGCCGTCGACTACGTGCGCCGGGGGGCGCATGAGGATGCACGGGCGCTGCTACAACTCGGTGCCGGCGTCACCGCGAACCCACTCTTGCTTGCCTGGCTGGCGTGGCTCGACGGCGACCCGACGCGGCTAGCAACCGAAGCGGAGCCGCGCTTCGTCTTTCCGTATCGGCGCGAGACCATCCCGGTCCTCGAGTGGGCGGCACGACACCACGAGCACTGGTCGTGGTCCTACCTGCTGGCGCTCAACCTGTGGGCCCGGGACCGCGCAGACGAAGCGGCTTACTTGCTGGAGAGCCTGGGCGATGTACCCGATTTCGCTCCCCTCTACGTGACCCGCGCCCATCTCCTCGAACAGCTGCAGCGGCGGGACGCACAGGCCGACCTGCGCCGCGCTGTGCAACTCGACAGCGCCAGCCGGACGATCCGGATCGAACTCGTGCGCTACCTCCAGAGCCGGCGACGCTGGGTGGAGGCGTTGGCCGAGTCCGGCGCAGCCCGCGAGTCGTTCCCGGGCGACTTCAATCTCGATCTCATGCACGTGCTGTCACTCAATCAGCTCGGTAGACCAGGCGAGGCCATCGAGGTACTGAACACCACACACGTTCTTCCGTCGGAAAACGCGCGCGAGAGCCATCGACTGTACGTGCAGGCGCATACGCTCGCCGCGCTCGATGCGCTCGAGCGCGCCCAATACGATCAGGCGAAACGTCACCTGCAGGCCGCCCTCGAGTGGCCGGAGCACCTCGGGCAGGGCCGGCCCTACGACCCCGAGGAGCGACTCATCAACTACTTGTTGGGCCACGCCGAGCTACAGCTCGGTGAGCCGGAGCGGGCGCGGGCGGCGTTCGAGGCGGTCCTCGGAGCTACCGGTCAAACTGATGCGCGTGCGGACCGGCTCGATCTTCTGGCGATTCCGTCACTCGCCGCAGTCGGTCGCACCGAGGCACTGCGCACAGTGTGGAACGACGACGAAACGCGAGTCGGGCAATGCGCCAACGAGATGATCCGTAACCTCGAGACGGGCGCGGAAATCGGAGAGCTCATCCCGCGACTGGCAGTCGAGTACGACGACCTGTTCGACGATCTCCTCGGGCGGATGATCCTCCGAGCTCTCTCGCTATCGCGATAACATAGCGCATCTCAGGCCCGCGCCTCACGACCCTCCCACGACCACAGGTGACGGTCCAGGTCGGTCTGGTAGAGCGGTGGCGCCGCGACTGACCGTCTCGGGTTCCCTGCGTCCGCATCGCCTCGCTGGACATCCGCCGAGCCCCCGGTCCATACCGGTCTGCCGTTCTTATCCCAACCGCGCCCGCTACGCTCAGCAAGCGCATCGAAAACAGCCACAAGCAGCGCTGTCGTCACGAATGCGCCGAAAGCTACGACCGCACCGACCGAGAGAACAGCGCTCACTCCGCCGTCCATAGCCGATCCCCTCTCTCTCACCTCAACCGCGAATCGATGCTAGGTCCCGCCCCTAGATCGAATCAATTACGTTGAACGTGATGGGCATCGATATCCACACGGGCACCTTATTGTCGAAGTTGTAAGCCGGGTGGAACTCGAACGCCATCATCGCATCCAGGGCCGCCTGGTCGAGCATCGGCTCGCCACTACTCGTGTGGACCTGGCACCTAATGACCGCTCCCCGCTCATCGATCAGGGCCCACACCACCACCGTCCCGCCGATCCCAGCGTCCTGCAGGATCTTCGGGTACTTCTCCCGTACAATGCGCACCGCCCGCTGCGGGTCCCGCAGACTGGGCGCCACCGTGTAGGGCGTGAACACAGGCTGCTCCTCGAGGCGACGAGCCGCAGTGCTCGGCGGTGCCGGTAGCGCCTCCACCGGATTCTGCTCGAATGTGGTTGGCGCGATCGTAACGTCTTCCTCGAGGACCGCCCGGGCCACGACCGGCACGGCGGGTCGCGCAATCGCCTCCGGTGCCGGCGGAACCTCGATCTCCGGGGGCAGGCTGACCGCCTCGAACTCGCTGACACCATAGCTGAGATCTGCAGCTGTGAGTGGCGGGAAGAACTCGATCAGCGCGAAGTGGAGTACTGTCGCTAGGATCACACTAGCCCAGAGCCAGGCGCCGAAGCTGGCCTTGAACTCCTCGTTCGCTGTCGCGCCGCCGGGGCTCGATACTAACCTCTCGACTCTCTCAGGTCTCTCGTTCATTGCCTCAACTCCTTACCACCGACGTGCAGCCACGTCGTCTACTAAAAACATCATGCGACGCTAAGCGAATAACAATTCGTATTTGCGCATATGCGACTGCGGCATCTACTTATGCCGCTGCGGGCAGCTCGGATACTGCACTTGGCGAGCTGCGGCCGGGCAACCCTTCAACGTACGTAGAAACCCCTATCCGGTTAGAGACAATCCCGAATTGTCATCCCGCCCCGCCCGTCCGTAAGGTCATGAGGACGAGGCCACCGCCACGGATTGGGTCAGCGCTGCCCGAGCCCAGGAGCGGTGCGACGACCCGTTCGCCCGGAGCCGTGGCACAGAGGGTGCGCCGGCGGAAGCGCCGGCAGTTGACCTGCTCGTACTGTCGTCCGCAGAATGGGGATCACCGGTCGGTCCTTATCGAGCGGAGGTTCTGTCAATGTGCTTGGGTGTTCCCGGTCGCGTGTTGGAGGTGAATGGACTCCTGGCGAGGGTCGACTTCTGGGGCGTCCGTAAAGAGGTACGCCTGGATATCGTGGACCAGCCTGTCGAGGCCGGAGACTACATACTCAACCATGTGGGGTTCGCGATCCGGAAGATACCGGTGGGGGAGATCGAGGAGACCTTGGCGCTTTATGAGGGACTGCTCCGGGGACCCGAAAGTGACATGATGGCGACCGACGTACGCGGTGAGCTCGAAGCTACGGGCGGGAGGGAGAAGGGTGGCGACTCCGACGCCTGACAGCTCGGCGGGCGCGGCCGCGGAATTGAAGTTCCGGGACCCGACGAAGGCGCGGGCGCTAGCCGGGCGGCTTCGGGCGCTGTGTGATCAGATCGCACGCGATTCCGTCACGCTCATGCATGTCTGCGGCAGCCATGAACAGGCCATCGCCAAGTACGGGCTGAGATCGATGCTGCCACGGCCGCTGAACCTGATTATGGGGCCCGGTTGTCCCGTGTGCGTCACAGACCAGCTGGAGGTCGACGAAGCAGTGGCGCTCGCCCTCGAGGGGAAGATCGTGGCGACCTACGGCGACATGGTGCGAGTCCCGGGAAGCACCAAGTCGCTGGCCGACGCCCAATCGGAGGGCGCCGTGGTGGAGGTGGTCTACTCTGCCACACAGGTGGTGGACCTCGCTCACAGAACGAGCGAGGAAGTCGTGTTCTTCGCGACCGGCTTCGAGACCACAACGGTCGCGACCGCGGCAATCGTCCTGCAAGGTGGTCTCCCGGACAACCTCTCGATACTCTCTGCTCACAAGTACGTTCCCCCAGCGATGGAGCTCGTCGCTCGGATGCCGGGGATCGAGGTCGAGGGCTTTCTTGCCGCAGGCCACGCCGCCACTATCACCGGTTGGGGAATCTTCGAGGGGATGGTCGAGCGCTACAGAATCCCGATCGTCGTGGCCGGGTTCGAGCCGCTCGATATCCTTGCCGGCCTCGTTCGTCTGGTCGAGCTCGTCCGTGACGGCCGACCGGTCGTCGACAACATGTACCCGCGCTGCGTCACCCGTGAGGGCAACCGCGTGGCCCAGAGGCAGATGTGGAAGGTGTTCCGCAGCGTGGATGGCATGTGGCGCGGCATCGCTGTGATCGCGGATGGGAACCTACAGTTGCGGGAGGAATTCGCCCATCTCGATGCGCGCAGGAAGTTCGAGATCGATGTCTCGGGCCTCCGGCAGAACGCCGGCTCAGCGCTCGCCGAAGCATGCATTTGTGGCGACATCATGTCGGGGCTCGCCCTGCCGACCGACTGCGAGCTGTTCGGGAACGGGTGCGACCCGGATAACCCCGTCGGTGCCTGTATGGTCAGCAGTGAGGGCACCTGCAAGATCTGGTACCAGTACGGAGGTCACCCGAAGCTATGAAGCCGCGGTCAATGGGCCGAGCCGGTCCGCAGGACGAGCGCGTGACGATGAAACACGGCGCTGGCGGCCGGGCGATGCGCGAGCTGATCGAGCGGACGCTCGCCGTAGGGTTCCTCGAAGGCGACACCGACCAGGTTGGACTCGCGGCGCTGGACGACGGCGCGGCTCTGCGGATCGGCGATCGCTGGCTCGTGATAACCACCGACTCGCACGTGATCCATCCGGTGTTCTTCCCGGGTGGCGATATCGGGCGGCTGGCGATCGCGGGAACGGTAAACGACCTGGCGATGATGGGCGCGACTGAGGTGCTAGGTCTGACCTCGGCCGTGGTGATCGAGGAGGGCTTCCTTCAGGCGGATCTCGAGCGGATTCAGCTGTCCATGCAGCAGGCCTGCCGTGAGGCTGAGGCGACCATCGTGACCGGCGACACCAAGGTGATGGGCCGCGGCGAGTTGGACGGGATCATCATTACCACGACCGGCGTTGCGCTGGCTGACGACGTGGTGACCGACGCGGGCCTGGCGCCGGGCGACAAGATTATCCTCAGCGGCCCGATCGGCGCCCACGGGATCGCGCTGATGGCGGCCCGCCGTGGCCTCGGCATAGAAGGCGAGTTGCGATCCGATGTCGCTCCCATCAACGGGCTCATACGCTGCGCCTTGAGCGCAGCGCCCGGCGCCATCTCCGCCATGAAAGACCCGACGCGCGGTGGCCTGGCCAGCGCCGTGACCGAGATGGCCGAGAAGAGCGAGGTCGGGATCGTGATCGTCGAGGCCGCTGTCCCCATCACACCAACGGTCAGCTCGGCAGCCGAGATGTTGGGCCTCGACCCCTTCCACATCGCCAACGAAGGGATGGCGGTGCTCGGCGTTCGCCCCGACGACGCAGAGAAAGTACTCGAGGCGCTGCACTCGCATCCGCAGGGCAAGAGCGGCGCCGTAATCGGCACCTGCACCGAGGATCACGCCGGCCGCCTGATTCTCGATACAGGGTTCGGGCGACGGCTGGTCACCGAACCGGAGGGTGAACCGCTTCCCCGGATCTGCTGACTCTCCCGGCGATGGCGTCCGGACCCTAGCGTTCCCCTGACGCCAGTGTGTGGGCCACCACCGCCTGGCCCAGTGAGATCCCGCCGTCGTTCGGTGGCACCTGTCGGTGGGTCAGCACCTCGAACCCCGCGTCGCGCAGCCGGTCGATGAGTCGCCGCACCAGCAGGGCGTTCTGGAAACAACCTCCGCTGAGTGCAACCCGATTCAGTCCCCGCTCATCGCGCACGTTGCGGCAGACTGCCAGCGTGAAAGCCGCCACACTATTGTGGAACGCGGCGGCGACGTACGGCACCGGACGGCCCGAGCGGTACTCGCGCCACGACGCCTCCAGAAGAGTTGCCGGATCGATGACCCACCCGTCAACTCGCCGGACTATCTCGAACGGGTACTCCGCCCTGACCGTCGGATCGGCCACCGCCTCCAATTCCACCGCCGGCTGTCCCTCGTACAACGCCTCCCTGCGCAATCCGAGCAGCGCCGCAACCGCATCGAAGAGGCGTCCGCAGGATGACGATAGCGGGGTGTTTACCCGCCCCAGGAACTGGCGCCGCAGTACGTTTCGCTCGCCGATCGGTATCGTTGCCAAGAAAGAATCGAACTCCGATTCGTAGGTTGCACACACGGACCACACATATCCGGCGGCCATCCGATACGGCTTCCTGATGGCCGCCTCGCCTCCCAGCATCGGTACACACTCCAGATGAGCGACCCGCTCGAATTTCGCCCAATCGGCCACGAGTATCTCGCCACCCCAGATCGTGCCGTCGGTACCGTAGCCCGTGCCATCGTACGCCACACCGATGACCTCATCCTCGACTCCATGCTCGACCATCGCGCTCACGACATGCGCGTGATGGTGCTGCACCGCGAACCGCAGCGCGTCCGGCGCGGGAAACTCATGCGCAAAACGAGTCGACAGATAATCCGGATGCATGTCGTGTGCGACGATCTGCGGCTCCACCCTGAACAGGCGCTGAAATGTCTCCAGCGAATCCTGGAAGTGCTCCAGCGTCTCCAGGTTCTCCAGGTCGCCGATATGCTGACTGAGAAATGCGCTCGATCCCTTCACCAGGCAGAACGTGCTCTTCTGCTGTGCACCACAGGCCAGGATGTCTCGCTCCGATGTGAACGGCAGAACCACCGGTGTCGGGGCATAGCTACGCGCTCGGCGGATCGGTACAACCGATTCGCCGAGCACCCGCACCACAGAGTCGTCGTAGCGCGCGTGAATATCACGATCGTGGAGAAGGTAGCTGTCTGCGATCCGGTCCAGACGGCTCAGTGCCTCTCGGTTGCCGATCGCGATCGGCTCCTCGCTCAGATTGCCACTCGTCATCACGAGTGGGCCGTCGAACGAGCGCAGCAACAGATGATGCAGCGGAGTGTAAGGAAGCATCACCCCAAGCGTATCGAGACCCGGCGCGACTTCCGGCGCGACATCGGCCTGCGCACGCCGCTTCATCAGGACGATGGGCCGCTCGCGACTTTCGAGCGCCTCGAGCTCGAGCGGCGTGACCTCGCAGAGCCGGCTCGCCCACTCCGCATCCGGCACCATCAGCGCGAACGGCTTGCCGTATCGTCGTTTGCGTGCACGCAGCGTCGCCACCGCCTCCGGGTTCGCGGCATCGCAGGCAAGCTGAAACCCACCCAACCCTTTGAGAGCCACGACATGTCCCCGCTTCAGCAGACCCACGCAATCCTCGATAGGGTCATTCGTCCGAGTGCCGGGCCCGCTCCCCTCAAGCCAGAGCTTGGGACCACAGCAGGGGCAGGCGATCGGCTGCGCGTGAAAGCGGCGGTCGCGGGGGTCCCCGTACTCACGGCGGCAATCCTCGCACATGGCGAAGCACCGCATCGTAGTGCGCGCTCTGTCGTACGGCAAAGACTCGATGATCGTGAAACGCGGGCCACAGTGCGTGCAGTTCGTAAACGGGTACCGATAGCGGCGTTCGGCCGGATCGAATAGCTCTGCGAGACACTCCCGACAGGTCGCCGTGTCGGCCGGGATCGCCTGCCACCCCTCGTCCGCCAGGCTCTCGACTATCTCGAACGACTCGAAGCCCACAGGCGCGTGCTCCTCGACCTCGACCTCGCGGATGACTGCCAGCGGCGGCGCGCCTTCCCGTAGATCGCGCAGGAAGCGGTCCAGAGTATCCTCGCTTCCCTCCAGCTCTATCTCCACCTGTTTGTTGGTATTACGCACCCAGCCGCTCAGCCCGTGGCGCTCCGCCAACTGGTAGACGAACGGACGGAATCCGACACCCTGAACCGTCCCGCGAACCTTGAGACTGAGTCCCTTCACCCTACCCGCTCCCTTGCAGAGCCGCCACCCGCTTCAAACCTCGCAACGCGCTTTGCGCTCGTCCGACCTCGCTCCTCCCTATTATGCCTCGACCGGCAGGCTCATGACCACCGTCTCCAACTTGCTGAGAGCCGCGCCTTCGATCCTTCAACAGCCTCGAGTCGTGCGTGCACCACTCGGTCCGGTGGGGCGAGTCGCCGCACCGGCTCGCCTCTGCCCAGGTAGTTGACGGCCAGCCGGCCGGAAGCCGCAGCGGCCATGGCGGTGCTCATGTGTGCTTATGCACAATAAGCCGACCCCGCCACCTGTCAACGGAACCACCGACTCGGCCGCCGAGGAACATTTTTTGTATCTTCCGCGTTGGGAGGCTGTTATGGCAGAGAAGACGCGTCGCGTGCTGGATCCTTCCGGGGAGGCGCAGTTTTTCGAGACGGTGCTGCGCTGTGTGGCGGATGGGGTTTTCACGGTCGACAAGGACTGGCGTATCACCTCGTTCAACCCGGCGGCGGAGCGCATCACTGGCGTTCCGGCGGAGAAGGCCTTGGGGAAGCGGTGTTCCGAGGTCTTCCACAGCGATCTCTGCGAGCAATTGTGTCCCATTCGGGAGACATTGGAGACAGGGTCGGAAGTCATCGACCGTGCGGCCCGAATACTGAACAGCAAGGGTAAGCCTGTCCCAATCAGCGTCAGCAGCGCCATCCTCAGGGCCGAGGATGGGACCCTGTTGGGTGCGGTGGAGACCTTTCGGGACCTGTCGACCATCGAGCAGTTGCGGAAGGAGATCCGCAGCCAGTACACGTTCGAGGACATCATCGGGAAGAGCGAAGCTTTTCAGAAGATCTTCGCCATCCTCCCCGACATTGCGGCGAGCGGCAGCACGGTGCTCATCGAGGGGCCGAGCGGCTCCGGTAAAGAGCTCCTGGCTCGAGCCATCCACAACCTCAGCCCGCGGCGCAAACGGCCGTACGTGGTGGTGAACTGCGGGACGCTTCCACCGAACCTGTTTGAATCGGAGCTGTTCGGCTACCGTCGCGGAGCGTTCACCGACGCCAAGACGGACAAGCCCGGCCTCATCACTAAGGCTGAGGGCGGCACGATCTTCCTGGACGAGATCGGAGATCTGCCCGGCGAAACCCAGATCAAGCTCCTGCGGCTCCTCCAAGAGCGCGAGTACCTCCCTCTGGGGGGAGTCAAGATGCTGCGTGCCGATGTGCGGATCGTTGCCGCCACCAACCGCGATCTCTCCTCTCTCCTCAGCCAGGGGAAGTTCCGCGATGACCTCTACTTCCGCCTCGCCGTCGTTCGGCTCTCCATCCCACCGCTCTCGGAGCGGCGCCAGGACATCCCACTCCTCGTCGATCATTTCATCCAGCGCTTCAACGCCAGGCGCGGGACTCGCGTCCAGGGAGTCACACCCGCCGTGATGGAGATCCTCATGCGACACCCCCTGCCTGGAAACGTGCGCGAGCTCGAGAACATCATCGAGTACTGCTTCGTCCTCTGCCATAACGGCCTCATCGACGTCCGCCACCTACCCGACGAGCTGCAACCGCCCGGCGAAGCACCGCCGCCCGCCGAGGAGCCATCTCCTCCCACACTCCTCGAACAGAGCGAGGCCGAGGCCATCCGCCTCGCACTCTCCCGCAATCAGGGCAATCGCGACAAGACGGCCCAAGAGCTCCAGATCAGCCGCACCACCCTCTGGCGCAAGATGAGGAAGCACGGGATCCGCCCCGAGCAGTTCGAGCCCGGCAGACCGGAACGGTAATCGCCGCCCCGCCGCCGACCCGGCCCGGCCCTCCACCCCCACGGCGATCGTTGGTTCGGTACGTTCCACAAGTGAAACAAGGGGGTCGGTATTTCGTTTCAGGGCCGAAACGTCCGCCCCTCCTCCGCCTGCCCGCTCCTAGATCGTAACACTCATTAGCGCAACGGCTTAGACCATGTCCCACCACCACCATCAGCGGACGGCCCGACCCTTGCCTCCCCAGGGTATAGCAGCATGGAGGTCGCAACGTGAAAATCGCGATACCGCGAATGGGAGAGTGGGTGGCACCCTGCTTCGAGTACTGTAGCACGATGGCCATCTTCACCATCGCCGAGTCCGGTGAAACGGACCAGGTGGACTTTCCCCTTCAGAGCCGGGACCCCTTCGACCGAGTGCGCCTTCTGCGAGATCGGCAGGTCGACACCCTGATCTGTGGGGGTATCCAAGCCTTTTACGAGGACCTGATCCGCGCCAGCGGTTTCGAGGTCATCTCGTGGGTATCGGGTCTCGTTGAGGACCTTTTGGCGACGTACCTCGCGGGAGATCTGGTCTCGGGAGCGGAGCTTCCGGGCGAGATAGGACCGGATTTCCTATCCATGGACCGGATGATAGGGCACTGAACGGTGGCTACCGCACAGAAGTACAGCTACAACGTTGAAGCGAAGGGTCTCGAGTCGACGGATAAGCCGCGTCGTTTTCTGCAGGCACTAGCGGCGATTCTGCAGCACGGTAACTACGGCGTGGCGATGGACACCTTCGCTCGTCTGAGCAATAGGTGTGGACGTTGTGCCGCCGATTGTCAGCTCTACCAGGCCACGGGTGCGTCGGAGGACATCCCCTGCCAGCGCTCGGAGCTGTTGCTGCGGGTCTATCGCCGCTACTTCACGCAGGCCGGACTACTGCGGGCGCGGCTCTTCGGGGGCTTCACCCTCACCGACGAATACATCGACCAGATGGCCGAGGCCTATTACCGCTGCACGGCCTGCCGTCGCTGCAAGATGACCTGTCCGGTAGGAATCGACCACGGCCTCATCACTCACCTGGCGCGTTGGGCGCTGGCCGAGATCGATGTCATCCCCCGGGCTCTGCTGGTCTCGGTGCGGGAACAGTTGGACGGGGCCACGAAGAACACTTCGGCTATCCCGCTCCCGGCGCTCAAGGACACCTGCGAGTTCCTCGAGGAGGAGCTGCAGGATATCTACAACGTGGAAATCAAGTTCCCCTTCGACGTGGCGGGCGCGGAATACGTCTTCTTCCCCGCAGTGTCGGACTACCTGATGGAGGCCGACACCCTGATGGGGAATGCCGCCGTCATGCACGTCACCGGCGGCTCGTGGACCATCGGAACGGGCAACTACGACGGCATCAACTACGGCCTGTTCTATTCGGACCGGATGATGGAACGGATCGTCAACAACGTCATTGCCGAAGTCCGGCGCCTCAAGGGCCGGAAGATCCTCGTCGGCGAGTGCGGCCACGCCACCCGAGCCGCATGGTACGTCCCGGCCTTCGGTGGACCCGATGCGCCGCCGGTCGTCAACTGCATGGAGTACGCCCTCGAGATGCTGCAGGCGGGCAAGATCCCCCTCAAACAGGAGCTCATCCCCGAGCGGGTCACCTATCATGATCCCTGCAACATCGCCCGGGCGGGTCGGATCGTCGAGCAACCCCGCGAGATCCTGAAGGCTATCTGCCCCGATTACGTCGAGATGACTCCGAACCGGACCGAAAACTACTGCTGCGGCGGGGGCGGCGGCACCGTCTCGATCGACGAGATCCGGGCTTTCCGGACCGGGCCGCTGGGTAAGCGCAAGGCCGAGCAGATCCGCGAGACCGGGGCCCAGATCGTCGTCTCACCCTGCGCCAACTGCAAGAAGCAGCTGCGAGAACTCTGTCAGGACAATGACATGGAGGACGTGGAGGTCACGGGACTCCACGATCTCCTGCTGCGCGTTATCGACTTCGGGACCTCGCCTCAGGAGAGCGAGGCCGCCGACTCGGAGGGTGAGGCGGAACGCCTCTCCCAGATCGAGCCAGAACGCTAGAGAATTGCCAACAGCGGACACACGATCTCATGGACGTTTGGCTACACTGGGCTAAGGGCCCGCTCTTCTGGACCGCCTTGAGCTTCATGCTTCTGGGCCTCGCCCGGCACCTGGTGCTCGCCGTCTGGGAGGCGGCCCGGGCATACCGGCGAGCCGGGGACAAGAACGTCCCCTTCGGCCAGGTTGTCAGGACCACCCTGACTTGGCTGATTCCCTTCAAGCACCTGCGTAACCGCTGGCTCTACAGCCTCACGACGCTGCTGTTTCACGTCGGCGTCATTCTGGTGCCCATCTTCCTGGCGGGCCACATCGAGCTGTGGAGAGCAGCGTTGGGTGTCTCATGGCCGGCGTTGCCGAACTCGCTGGCCACCACGCTGACCCTGATCGTGGTGGTCGCTGCGGTGGCGGTGGTCATCGAACGTGCGGCGAGCAGCGAGAGCAGGAACCTCAGCCGCTTCCAGGACTACGCGCTGCCCCTATTCATCGCTGTACCGTTCTTCTCAGGGTTCCTGGTAATGCACCCGGCATGGAATCCGTTTTCCCGTGACCCGGTCCTGCTCATTCACATCTTGAGCGGCGATCTGCTGATGTTTCTCGTGCCTTTGACCAAGATCAGTCACATGACCTTACTTCCCCTCACCCAGCTCGTTTCCCAGCTCGCCTGGCATTTCCCCCAGGACGCTGGGCAGCGTGTCGGGGTGACGCTGGGTAAAGAGAACGAGCCGATCTAATCATGTCTGCTGCGATCCTGATCGATATCACGCGCTGTATTGGATGCGAGGAGTGCGTCCTGGCCTGCAAGGAAGAGAACGACCTGGGGCCGGATCGCTTGCGACCCGGACAGCAGGCCGTCGATGGTCTCTCCGCCACGCGCTTCTCCACCATCCTGCGCTTGCCCGACGACCACTTCGTCCGGCAGCAGTGCCGCCACTGTCTGGAGCCAGCCTGCGTCAGCGCCTGTCTCGTCGGCGCGATGCAGAAGACCCCGGAGGGCGCGGTGATCTACGACTCGGAGCTCTGCATGGGGTGCCGCTACTGTCTGGTGGCCTGTCCCTACGGGATCCCGCGCTACGAGTGGGATGCCGCGGCGCCGCTGGTCCGCAAGTGCACGCTGTGCTATCCACGCATCCGGGAGGGCAAGGAGCCGGCCTGCGTGGAAGCCTGCCCGGAAGACGCGCTCCTGTTCGGCGAGCGCGACGAGCTCCTGGCGGAAGCGCATCGGCGGATCGCCGAGAACCCGGGAGTCTACCTCGACCACGTGTTCGGGGAGACCGAGGTGGGCGGTACCTCTGTCCTTTACCTGGCCGACATCTCACTGGGGTTCCTCGCCTGGAGCGAGAACCTCGGCGAGCGCGAGCTGCCCCAGCTCAGCTGGGCTTCGCTCAAGAAGGTACCCGGTGTGGCCCTGGGGATGGGAGGACTCATGGTTGGGATCTACTGGGTGATTAATCGGCGAATGAAGCTCGCCGCCATGGCGGCGGACGGTGCGCTGACGACGGAGCCATCGGTGGACGAAGCCCAGGAAGGTGAAGACAGCGATGTCTAAACGACTCACGACCCTGAAATCGATTCTCTGGGCCCTGGTGGGCGTATTGGCCGCCGTCAGCGTGGTCCGCTTCACTCACGGCCTCGGCTCGGTGACGAACCTTTCCGATGCGGCGCCTTGGGGGCTATGGATCGGGTTCGACGTCATGTCTGGAGTCGCGCTGGCGGCCGGTGGGTTCGTCCTGGCCGGGATCGTCTATATCTTCGGCCTCGAACGGTATCGACCGTTCGTGCGCGCGGCCATCCTCACGGCGCTGCTCGGCTACGCCGCCGTCGCCGTGGGGCTTCTGTACGACCTGGGCCTGCCCTGGCGCATCTGGCACCCGATCATCCACTGGCAGTACCACTCGGTGTTATTCGAGGTGGCGGCCTGCGTCATATTGTACCTCACGGTGCTGGTCCTGGAGTTCTTGCCCGTCGTCCTGGAGCATCGGATCTTCAGGCACCGTCTGTTCAAGACCGTTCTGACCGCGCTGAAGCGGGTCTCGATCGTTCTGGTCATCGCCGGGATCGTCCTTTCGACCCTCCACCAGTCGTCGCTGGGATCGCTCTTCCTGATCACGCCGTACCGGCTCCATCCCCTATGGTACTCGCCCATCATCTACGTGCTGTTCTTCGTCTCGGCCGTGGCTCTGGGGCTGATGACCGTGGTTCTGGAATCGCTCTTCTCCAACTACTTCCTGGGCCACAAGCTGCACCAGCGCGAGGTCGGAGGACTGGGCTTGGCGGCCTCGCTGGTCCTCTGGCTCTACGTAGCGCTGCGCCTCGGGGACCTGGCAGTCCGCGGGGTTCTGGGTATGGCTCTGGACGGCTCGTGGCAGAGCTGGCTCTTCATGTTCGAGCTGGGCGTGAGCGCCGTGGTTCCGGCTGCGCTCATGCTATACAAGCCGATCCGCTCCCATATCGCGGGAGTCGGCACGGCCGCGCTCATGGTAGTAGGTGGGATGGTGATGTACCGCCTCGATGTCTCCATCGTGGCGTTCGCCCGTCCCGAGGGAGTGGGGTACTTTCCCAGCTGGGAGGAGTTCGCCGTAAGCTTCGGTATCGTCGCTGGCGGCATACTCATCTTCCTCTTCTTCGTGGAGAACCTGAACGTCTTCGATGACGTGAGAGGTCATCCCGAGCCGGAGAAGCCCAGCTACGATCCGGCGACCCTCCATCCCCTACTCCCGAAGCGACTCGCGCTGCCGAGGAGCTATTCGCTCGCCTTCCTGGTCGGAGCGGCCGTCGCCCTGCCCTTCCTGCCGATCACCGGGGTCGAGCCCACCCCGGTACCCGTGCAGGGGCCTCGCATGGTCAACGTCATCGTCCAAGAGGGCGATGAGGGCGAGCCGCGTCATCTTGCCCTGGCCACCGCGTCCAGCGCGACCACCCGGGTGCTGATGATCGACGGCGATCGGGACGGGACCCTGGTCCTCTTCGACCACGACGACCATGCCGAGCGCCTGGGAGGTGACGACTCCTGCGAGACCTGTCACCACCTGTCCATGCCGCTGGATGAGTACAGTTCCTGCTTCGAGTGTCACCGCGACATGTACGAGGAGCGCTCCGTGTTCGACCACGAGATCCATGTGGCGAAGCTGGGCGGCAACGACGGCTGCGTGGAGTGCCACAGCGGCGATACCACGGTGAAGAGCTACGACACCATCACCGAGTGCAGCGAATGCCACCAGCGCGAGATCGCATCCAGGTCCTTCGTCGAAGCACCCGCCGAGCGCTGGGAACCGGCGGTTGGGTACACCGACGCCATGCACACCCTCTGCGTCGCCTGCCACGAGCGCGAGGCCCTGACCAAGCCCGACCAGGTCCCCGAGAACCTCAACCGCTGCATGACCTGCCATGACGTCGATTGGCGCGAGGACGTCCGGCAGCTAGCCCCCGCGAGAGAGGCGGGCCAGCGTGTCGCCGGGGACTCGAGGCCGTCGGCCCTTAACCCCCGAGCTGTGAGAAAGCCGGGATGACGGACGATCACGAAGTAGTCGATGAATTGATCCAGGAGTGGATCCGATCCCATCTCTTCGATCAGGTCCCGATCGCGATCAGCATCATCGATCGCGATTACCGGATCGTTGACGCGAATCCGCGCTTCGAGGAAATCTACGGCACTTGGGAAGACCGCCCCTGTTACGAGGTCTACAAAGACCGTACGGAGCCTTGCCCCCACTGCGCTGCGGTGAAGACCTTCGAGGACGGCAAGACCCGGGTCCGCGAAGAGGAAGGGGTGGTGGAGAACGGGGAGCGGATGGACTATCTGGTCCATATGGTCCCCGTCCGCGGCCCCTTCGGCAAGATCCGATTCATCGTCGAGATGTCCACAGACATCACGCAGGTGAAACGTCTGGAAAAGGAGAAGCGGGAGGCCGAGCGCCTGGCGGCGGTCGGCGAGACCGTGGCAGGCATCGCCCACGGCATCAAGAACGTGCTCATGGGTCTTGAGGGCGGAATGTACGCGGTCACTACGGGAATCGAGCTGGGCGATGACGACCGCATCGCCAGGGGGTGGACCACGCTGGAACAGAACGTCGAGCGGATCTCCAAGTTCGTGAAGGAATTCCTCGACTTCGCCAGGGGCCGCGCAACGAACGTTGCCCTCGTGGATCCGAACCTCCCGGCCCGCCAGGTGGCGGAGCTGTTCCGCGAGCGGGCCGCTCAAGCCGGAGTTCGCCTGGAGATGTACCTCCAGCCGGATCTTGAGCCGCTGCCTCTCGATGCCGACGGCATCCATACCTGCCTGGCCAATCTGGTCTCCAACGCCATCGACGCTTGCATGGTCAGCGAGACCCAGCGTCAGTTCGTGGTGACCCTTACTTCCCGGTTGGAGGACGATACATTAGTCTATGAGGTAGCCGACAACGGCCGCGGCATGGATTACGAGATCAGCAAGAAGATCTTCTCGAAGTTCTTCACCACCAAGGGATCCGACCGCGGAACCGGGCTCGGCCTCCTGACCACCAAGCGGATCGTCAGCCAGCACGGTGGTCGTGTCGCCTTTACATCGGCAGAGGGTGAGGGCTCCATGTTCCGCATCGAGTTGCCTCGCGAGAATCTCCCGCAGCCGAAACCGGATTCGCAGGCGTGAGCAATGACGACGGACGATCCCGCGAACGAAAGAGGTGATCTCATGGTCCGACCCCAGGACAAGACCGTGCTCGTCGTCGACGACGAGCCCAACGTCCGGGATTACCTGGCCCAGATTCTCCTGGATGCGGGCTTCAACGTGGTCACCGCGAACGATGGAAGCGAGGCCATGGAGATGATCCGCCGCGACCCCCCGGACTTCATCTCTCTCGACCTGGTCATGCCCAAGAAGAGCGGCCACAGGCTGCTCTATGAGCTGCGCAGGGACAAGGAGCTCTCCAAGATCCCGGTGCTCATCGTCACCGCCCACGCCCAGGACGAGCTGGGTGCCGGCGACCTCAAGGACATAATGGACAGTCGGGTCATCTCCGGGCCGGGAGTCTATCTCGAGAAGCCGGTGAAGCCCCTCGACTACGTAAGAGCCGTGCAGCGCGCCCTCGGCATTCCGGAGACCCCGGCGGATGAGGACCGCATCAGCCTTCAAGAGGAACTCAAGCAGGCTCTACCCGACGCCGAGCCCCACGCTCTGCGCCGGGCTCTGGAGGCTCTCAAAAAGAAAGGCGGCGCCTGACGCCTCGCCTCGGCGCCAGTGACGCGAAAGGATGAAGTTTATGGCTAAGAAGATCCTCATCGTAGATGACGAGCCGGATGTCGTCAGCTACCTCGAGATGATCCTGCAGGACAACGGTTACGAGACGCTCAGCGCCGCGGACGGGAACGAGGCGCTGGAGATCGCGCGACGGGAGAAGCCGGATCTCGTCAGCCTCGATATCTCGATGCCTGAAGCCTCCGGCACCCGCTTCTACGTCGAACTGAGGAAGGACCCCGAGCTCTCTTCAACCCCCGTGTTCATCGTCACGGCGGTTACGGGATTCGGCGGCGACAAGTACGGATACGAGAAGTTCATCAGCCATAGGCGACTCGTACCGCCTCCCGAGGCCTTCTTCCCCAAGCCGATCGATCGAGAGGAGTTCATCGCCAAGGTGAACGAACAGCTGGCCGACTGAGAAGCGATCGTTCCAGCCGCTTGTAGTCCCGAGGTCTTGACCGATGTCTTCAGCGTGCGCCAAGTGCAAGAGCTTCGTCTGTCGCGTGGGCCGCGTCGACGCTGTCCCGGACAACTGCCCGATGAAGGGGGATTTCCCCGACTTCGCGGATCTCTACTCCACGCCCGACGCACTGCGCCTGGCCTACCAATCGGCCATTCTGGAAGCGGTCGGTTACTGCCGTTGGACTCGGGTCCGCGAGATCGCGGAGTTCGCTACGCGCATGGAGTATCAGCGCCTGGGGATCGCATACTGTCCCGACATGGCCCGCGAGGCGCTGTTGGCCGCCACGTACTTCCGGGACCAGGCGCTCGAGGTACGATTGCCGCCGCAGAAGCTCGACTGCGATCCGCTGGGACAGGCGCAGATGCTTGCCGACGCAGAGACCCGGCTGAACATCATCGCCGGCATGTGCGTACCGCACGAAGCCATCTTCATCCGTACATCGCAGGCGCCCGTCACAGCGCTGGTGGCCCGAGACGAGCGGTTCTCCCACAACCCCGCGGCGTCACTCTACACCGCCGAGAGCTACGCCCACAGCGAATTGTACGATCGTAGCACGCGCCGCAAGACGGCGGACTTCCGAGGCTCCGACATCGAGACGCTCGTCGAGGTGGCTGGCGAGTCTCTCCCGGACAGCCATGATATGTGGTGCCGGGTCAGAGAAACCATGGAGTTCGCTCGCCGGCTCGGCGCCGAACATATCGGGATCAGCTTCTGTGTCGGCCTGCGCAGAGAAGCACACACACTCACCAAGGTCCTGGAGGCGAATGGATTCCAAGTCAGCTCCGCCTGCTGCAAGACAGGGTCGGTTCCCAAAGAGAAGATCGGGATCGAGGAACAGCAGAAGGTGCGCCCCGATCAAGCGGAGATGATCTGCAACCCGATCGCCCAGGCCGAACTGCTCAACCGGGCGAAAATCGAGCTGGCTTTGATCCTGGGCCAGTGCGTGGGGCACGACTCCGCGACAATGGCTCACCTAGAGGCGCCGGCCGTCTGCGTCGTAGCCAAGGACCGGGTGCTGGCCCACAATACGGTGGCCGCTCTGTATCAGCTGGAGCGCTAGGTCCCCGGCCTATCCGCCGGTTCAGTCGTAGGCCTCGCGCGTCGCCTCATCCGCCATGATCGGTTCGACCCACTGCTCCCAAGTCGGATCGTCCCAATTGCCCAACGACTTGTGTATCTCGACGTATTTCTTGGGAATCGGATGCGTGCCGACTACGACGTCCACACCATAGCGCTTCTCGAGGTAGGCCTTGAATGTCGGGATGAACGGACAGGGCGGATAGCCGACGACCAGCCCGGTCGCCAGGTGAATCACCTGCGCTCCGTTCTTCACCATCTCCTCACCGACGTCCTCGACGTTACCGCCCGGACATCCATCACACGAGCTGTAGCCGACCAATTCCAACTCCGTATCCGCGTACGTGCTAAAGGCGCCTTGCCTGTTACGCATGGCGCGGAAACACTTACCACCCGCGCAACGACGATAACGATCACAGATGATGATGCCGATCTTCGTCTTCGCACTCATGTCTCGCTCCCCTGGTGCAGGTTGCCGAACCGCTGTGCGCAGAACGGTTCGCCGAGATACTCGAAATTCGCTACACTACCGCCGCGTGACCGAATCGGCGCGAACGCCATCACACTCTCCAGCCGATGTCGCCCGATCACCCTCTCCCGCTTCAACGCTCCGATACCTCGCCGCCCGTCCCTGACCGCGCTTTCTGCTCGACCGCCTCGAGGCCGGCTGCTAGACTCCCAGCAGCGTCGAAGAGGTAGTCCGACTCCAGGCGCTTACCGCGCAGCCACTGCGACTGGATCGCCGGGTCCTCACCGATAACAGCGAGCACGGGGACACCGGCGTCCCGCAGCGCCTCCCGCAAGTACGACTCAGCATCCGGATCAGGAACACGGTTGAGCACCGAGAGGACACCGCGCACGCGAGCTTCGCGGAACAGCCGCACGGCCAGCTCCACCAGCTCGGGACGCTCCAGATGTCTCGTGGCCGGCGGTTTTCCCGCGCGGATCTCCGATACCAGTCGGGCCAGCTCACGCGCCGTCTGCAGAGCTGCCGCCGTCGGATCTACCACCGACAGGACCCAATCCACCGTGGTCAGCGCGCCGCGCGCCGAATCCTCAAACCCCGCCTTGTAGTCCACCAGCACGACACCGTCCGGGCCGATGTCCGTCACACGCAGGTCCCGCGCGATTTTCGCAATGGGACCGTCACAGCCGGCACCGGGGCCCAACCGGCCCAACTTGCCCGCCGTCAGCAGCCAGATGCCGTCCGAATTCCGCGCGACCGTGCCGGCCGGTAGATCGTTCAATGAGACCGAAGCCCCCGGCAGCGGCTCCGGATCATCGACCGGACAGGTGACGGATCCACCGCTGAACACCATACCGCCGAAGTAGTCCAACAGCGGATCCGGTTCGCGCTCGATCCCCAGAGCGTCCGCCAGGCCGACGTTCGTCGAATCGGCATCCAGGACCAGAACCGAATACCCCAACTGACGCAGCGCGTAGGCAAGCAGGACCGTCACCGTGCTCTTCCCGGCGCCGCCTTTGCCGAACAGTCCTACGCGGAGACCCGACAACGGTCTCTCCCCCATCGTTCGCTCTCCTTTCACAACGACCTCAAACCGTTATCAATGCTCGTGATGACGGTGATGGTGGTGGCGACCCCGGCCACGACCACCCTGACAGGCCGCCTCCTCCGTCAGCCGCGGTAGGCGACCGGCGCGGAATGCCTCCAGCGCGTCGGAAGCCGAACCAGCCTCGGCCACAAACACCGGCAAGCCCGCGTCCTCGAGACGGCCGAAGGCACGTCGGCCCAGACCTTGGCAGACCACCGCCTCCACACCGTAGCCCTTCAGCTTCTCCGCAGACGTGCAGGCTCCCGGCTCATGGTCGGGCTGGCGGTTCGACACGACCTCCACATCACCCGTCTCGCTATCGACCAGTGTGAGGTACGGGGCGCTGCCGAAATGTGCCGACAGCCGACCCGCCAGTCCCCGATCATCTTCCGTTGGAATGCAAAGCTTCATCGCTCTCTCCCTTCTCGATCACCAATGCACACGAGTCGATCAGCGCCCGCACCACCTTCGCTCGCCCCGACTTCAGCATCCGCTGCACCGTTCCCCGCGAAACCCCCATCTCCGCTCCCGCCGACTCCTGCTCGTGGCCCTCCAGGTCACACAGCCGCAGAGCCTCGAGCTCGTCCAGGCCCAGGTGGACGACCGGTAGCCCCGACATCGGGACGCTGCGGGGCTTGAAGACCTGATCCCCCTCGAAGCGACGGCACCTGCGTCTCTTGCGTGGCCGCGGCACTGACCCTCCCAAATTATGTGTATATGCACAATAACAGGCAGCTCCATACCTGTCAACGCCCCTTACAACTCGGATCGAGTCGACGCGACGCTAATCCTGGCTCGGCTACTCCGCACGAAGGGCGAGCAGCGGTTCGACCCTGGCGGCTTTCCAGGCCGGGAGCAGAACTGCGACGAAGGAGACGGCGGCAGTGAGTCCAGCGGAGGCGGCGAAGGTCAGCGGATCCGCGTAGCCCACTTCGTAGAGGAGTCCTTCCAGCAGGCGGGCCACGGCGAGCCCGGCCACCAGGCCGATCGCCAAGCCCAGCGCTGCCATCTTGAGTCCCTGACGCAGCATGAAGATCAGGACCGTCCGCGGCTCGGCCCCAAGCGTCATGCGGATGCCGATCTCGTGCGTCCGCTGAATGACCGAATAGGAGATCACACCGTAGATACCGACGGCGGCCAACAGCGCGCCGAGCAGTCCGAGGCTGGCCACATATGCCGCGGTGTTCAGAGCGGGGGCCACGGCGAGCCGCACATGGTCCTCCAGCGTGCGGACGTCATAGGTAGGCACGTGCGGATCCACAGAGGCTATGGCGGCGCGGACCGCCGGTACCAGCGCTCCGGGATCCGTGGCTGCGCTCCGCACATGGAGTGTGACACGAGGCTGATACACTCGAGAGAGCGGCAGGTAGAAGAACGGACCGGGCGCCGCGAAGAGTCCCCTCTCCATTTGGGCGTCACCCGCGACGCCGACGACTTCCGCGCTGCCGCCAAACCCTGACAGAGCCAGCCATTTACCGATCGGGTCACCGTCCGGCCAAAACAGCCGCGCGGCAGACTGACTCACGATGACGGTGGCTGCAGCGCTGCTGACATCTCGGGAATCGAAATCTCTGCCCCGAACCAGCGGGATCCCCATCGTCTCGAAGTAGCCGGTGGCGACAACGTTACCACTGAGCTGGCGGGGCTCCAGCGCAACATCATCACCACCGGCAGCAGAGACGTCCGTGCCGATTCGGCGTCGTCCCAGCGGAACGACCGCCGCCGCGCTCGCCGAGGATACACCTGGAATATCTTCGATCCGTTCGAGGATTTCGGCATAGAAGACGGAGCCGGTCTCTTCCGTGTATCCGCTGAGATCCAGATCGACGGCGAGCAGTGCCACGTTCTCGGGCTGGTATCCTAAGTCGACGCTCAGCTGACCCAGGGCGCTGCGGATCAGAAGTCCCCCACAGGCAAGCAGCACCAGCGACCCGGCCACTTGCGCCACGGACAAGAAGCTGCGCGTTACCGTGACGCCCGACCCGCCAGCGGACCGGGCTCTTCCCACCCTCAACGCCGAGCCCAGGTCCTCACGTGCACCCTGGATCGCCGGGATCAACCCTACGAGACCACTGACCAGGAGCGTGACAACGATGAGGAACGAGATCGTCCGCGCGTCGAGCCCGAGCTGCAAGCCGGCCGGCAGTACGCGAGTGAACCGATGATCCGCGAACAGGCCGCCGACCCAGAGGGCTACGAGCAGGCCGAGCGCTCCGGCCGGCAGCGTCAAAACCAGCGTCTCGGTGACAAACTGCCGTATCAGGCGGCCGCGGCCGGCGCCCAGCGCCAGGCGAACGGCCATCTCGCTCCTCCGCCCTGCGACCCTACCCACCAGCATGTTCGCCACGTTCGCGCAGACGAGCAGCAGAATCAGCCCGACAACGGTGGACAACACCACGTTGAATTGGCCGAGCCTGTCGCGCTGCCCCGGCCAGAGCGCCGCCTCGCTCGCCGGCACGAGCCGCGCCGCCCAACCGCTCTGCTGCTCCGCGTAGGCCTCGGCCAGCGCGCGCGCCAGCATCGTGACCTCGGCTCGCGCCCGCTCCGGCTCCACACCCTCAACGAGGCGACCGATCACCGAGAGCCAGTGCGTTCCCCTACCCAGAAACAGATCATCGCGCCACGTCGGCATCGCCACGCTGCGCATCGACAGGGGGACCCAGACATCCGTGGAACCACCCAGCTCCAAGCCGCGGAACTCCTCCGGAGCGATTCCCACAACGGTCAATGCGTGACCGTTCACCGACAACGTACTACCGACGAGTGCCGTGTCCGCGCCGAACTGGCTCTGCCACAGCCGATGACTCAAGACGGCGGCCGGTTGCGCGCCGGGGCTCCGGCCATCGTCCGGTTGAAAGCCACGGCCTACTGCCGGCCTCACACCCAGGACGGAGAAGTAGTTCCCGGAAACAACTTCACCTGCGATCCGGCGCGGACCGCCGGGTAGCATCAGGTTGAGCGGTACGCCCGAGTAGGCCGCGACTCCCGAGAAGGTCCGAAGCCGTTCACTGTAGTCCAGGTACGTCGGATAGGAGAACGAACTGAAGTAGCCGTCCTCGCGCTGGAACTGGAACAGCGCCACCAGCCGGTCGGGCTCATCCACCGGCAGCCTGGGGAAGAGTGTGGTGGCCGCCAGATTGAATACCGCCGTGCTCGCCCCTATGCCCACGGCGAGGGTCAGCACCACGATCGCGGCGAAGCCGGGACGCCTGGCGATCGAGCGCAGGCTGAATCGGAGATCCCGGGTAAACGCGGTTCTCTCCATTGATTCACCAAACCTCCTCGATCGGCCAGCGCCACCCTATCATTGGACCCTGAGGGCGCTCACCGGATCGACTCGAAGTGCCCTCAAGGTCGGGACTACACAGGCGACGAGCGCTACGAGTATCACGAATAGCGCGACGCCGATGGTGACCAGCGGAGCAAAAGGGCTCACGTCGAACATAAGGTGCCTGGTCAAGGCGGCGGACGGCACGGCTGAAACAGCACCCAATCCCACACCAGCGATCGCGGTGACCAGAGCTCGCCGCACGAACAGTTCAATCACTGTCCGCCTCTCCGCGCCCAACGCCATGCGTATGCCGACCTCACGTATCCTCTGAGCGACGTAGTACGACATCACTCCGTATGTGCCTATTCCTACCAGGCCGACCGCTACGATCGCGAACACGAGGATCAGATTCGTCGTGACACGCCTCTCCGCTGTCACCGACCTCATCACCTCATCCATGGTGCGGATCCTGGATAGCGGCAAGTGAGGGTCAAGTTCGGCCACAGCCCCGCGAAGCGGCGCTACGATTGAGTGCGGATCCACACCGGTCTTGAGAAGCACGTAGCTGCTGGACTTCGAGCTGGTCTCAAACGGGAAGTAAATCTCCGGAATCACAGGATACTCCAGCCCATACTGCCGCACGTTCTCCGCAACGCCGACAATCGTGCCCGTCCATTCCGGTACCGGTGTGTTCGAGTAAATATGCTTCCCTACTGCGCTCCCGTTCGGCCAGTATCGCTCTGACAGCACACGATTGACGACTACCTCAGACACCCCCTCCATCTCCACGTCTCGAAATGTCCTGCCCCCGATGATCGGGATACCCATCGTCCGGAAGTAGTCCGGCGTCACGTCCTTCATCTCGATGTACGGCCTTCGAGCTTCCGGATCGTACTTTTCCCCCTCCATGATGAACTGTGAGCTTGATCCGCCTTGCAGTGGCAGCAGAGTCGTCAGACTCGCCGACTCCACACCCGGCAGCAAACGCGCTCGCTCCAGCAGTTGATTCCAAAACAGCTCTTTGGCCGGCCCACTCTCATAGCCCGACCCCTGCAGCGTGACACCGGCCGAAAGTACGTTCTCGGTATCGAAGTGCACAGGCTCGTTCACGATACTGTAGAGGCTCTTGAGCATGAGCCCGGCTACGTTCGCCACCATCAGTGCCACCGCGAACTGCCCCACGAGCAGCAAGTTGTGCGTGCGCATGCCGCGCGGCCCCGCCGTGAGTCCTCCCCGGCCCTCACGCAACACGCCCATCACATCGAACTTGAACGCAGCGATTGCAGGGCTGAGCCCGGACACAACGGCGGCAACTATCGTAACCGCCAATCCGAAAACCAGGACCCAGATGTCGATCTTCGCCCCGAGGATTCTCGGGATGTCCAGGGGCAGAATGTCGCGTAACAGTCCGACACCCCACCACGCGAGCAGTACGCCTACAGTTCCTCCTACGACCGATAATACCAGACTCTCGGTGAGCAGCTGACGCGTCAGTCGCGCGCGCCCAGCGCCCAGCGAGCTGCGGACCGCCAGCTCCGCCTCTCGATGTGTGAATCTCGCCAGCAACATGCTCGTTATGTTGGCGCACACCAGGACCAACAGAAGCCCGACGGCGGCCTGCAAGATCCAGAGGGTCGGCCCGACGCCTCTGACCATGTTACGCAGCGGGGAGATGACGAAATGGCGCTGCGAATAGTATGAGTCGACCTCGACCAGTCCGGCGGATGTCACATCCAACTGGGCGGCAGCGACGTCGAGACTCGTTCCCGGCTCGAGCCTCCCTATCGCACTGAGCCAATTCCAGCCTCGCCCCCTGTCCATCGACAGCTTCAGCGGCAACCACAACTCCGGACTCGAGGCGGCAACCCAGGGTAGCGAGTTTCCGTAGCCCTCCGGCATTACGCCGATCACCGTGTAGCTCTCCCGGTCGAGCGTGATCGGCCTTCCAACAATATCAGGATCTCCGCCTAACCTCGTCTTCCACAGCGTGTGACTCAGGAGAACCACTCTCGCCCCGGACACCTGCTCCTCTTCCGTGAAGAATCTACCCAGCTGAGGGGCGATCCCCAGCGCCCTTAGGAAGCTGGCAGTGCAGACTGACCCGCGGATCCGCTCTGGAGTCAGATCACCCGACAGGTTGGCCCATCTGAAACCGTAGGCACCTAGCTCCGAGAAGACCGTGCCGTGCTCTCTCAGGTCCAGATAGTTCAGATCGGAGAGGGGCGATTGCTCGTTCACGTCTACACGGGCTTTCCAGACTCTTACCAGCCTGTCGGGCTCGGGATACGGAAGAGGTTGAAGCAGTATTGCCTTGAAGACGCTGAATATCGCCACGTTCACGCCGATACCCAGCGCCAGCGTGCCGACAGCCACAGCCGAGGCACCAGGCCACCTCAACGAGTGGCGTACCGAAAAGCGCAGGTCCTGTCTCAGGCCATCCCAGAACAGAACTCGCCTCGATCGCCCAGCCATTGCCTGTTCCTCCTGTCTAACGCGATGCATTCACGCTTCGATGCCACACCACGGGCACGAAGCCGGCGTATTTCCGATCGCCGCCGTACGGGTCCTCGAACATGCCCTGCTCGACCAGGATACGGTTGGCAGCCCCGAAGACGTCGTGCCAGACATAGTAGAAGGTGTCTTCGAAGGGCAACGGATCTCCGAGCGGCGTCGCGCGCGTCAGGTCGGCTTCCAGCGCCTCGTAGTTTTCCTCCAACCACCCGGTCAGCAGATCGTGGCCGAGACTCAACACCTCCTGCACCATGGTGCTATCATCCTGCGAGAAGACGGGGATCACCGTCGCGTAGCGGCCCGCGTCCAAGCGAACGTATTCGAGCGCCTCGAGCAGCGATAGCAGCGCCTCGGTCTCCCGCTCGCCGCCACCGGTGAGCTCAGCGATATTCTCCGCAGACGTCTCACCAGCGCGAAGTGCCATCATGAGGGTGCCTACCTCTTCACCCAGCTCGGCCAGGCTCCTTCTGCCGATCGCTGCAAGCGCGGGTCGCAGTTCCTGCGGAACTTCCACACCGTAGCTCCGCGCCGCCTGCCACATCACATCCGGGAACGCGCGACCCAGGTTCCAGACGAGATCCGGGAAAGCGAAGCGAAAGGGCGCGTAGTGATCTCCGAAGGAAGTCAACGTTATGCCATCCCCGAAAGTCTGGTTGTGACTTCCCCGATACGCGGCTTTCGCCGCCTCCGGCGGCTCCCGCTCCGTAGCCCAGTGAACCTTACCGACCCCTTCCGTTAGAAACGGCGTACGATAGCCCAACTCCTCGGTGATATCGAGGCCGTCCCAGTCGAGCGAAAAGCAACCGAGCAACACGAAGGCCAGGCGACCGAGCGGCACGTGCTCGGCCGGATATCGGCCCATGATCTCCTCGAACTCGGTGCGGTGCCGCAGATACTCCTCGGCAAGGTCCCGAGCGTACCGCTCGCTGACCTCTTTGACATAGCGGAGATCCTCGGAGGTCAGCAACGGGAAGCTGGGAGCGTAGAGCTCTCCAGCTCTGCGTATCAGCGGCAGGGCGAGGAGATCTTCGAGCATGACTCCCGTCCCGCTAAGGACGTCCCTGACATACGACTCGTCTCTCGGACGTTCTCTGAGCTCCAGGAGCAGGGCCTGCACCTGCTCGAGCCTCATCAGGTAGTTCGGGTTCCGGAGATCGGCCAGGCTGTCGGGTACGGGACCGTCTGTGGACCAGCTGAGACCCGTACGCTGCTGCGCCGACGATTCCTGCGCACTCAGCAGGCCGAGAAGAGCGGAGCAGATGACCAGGGCGCTGACCGCGCCGAATCTTCGCGCATACATTTCATCAATTCCCCATCTCGATGTGGTTTCACGGCTCGAGCCGCCCAGCGCCGCCTAGCCACCTTACTCGGTCTTCAGGGCGATCATTGGATCGACTTGAGCCGCCTTGAGTGCCGGGATGCAGCACGCCGTCATCGACACGCTGCCCAGAACGGCAGCCGCCACGGCGAAGCTTGCCGGGTCGCGAGCCGTGATATTGAAAAGATAGGCCTGCATGACTCCTGTAATAGCGAAGGCACCCAGAATCCCGAGCACCAAGCCGAGTGATGTCAGACCCAGTCCACGTACCACGACCCGATTCACGATCCGAGCCCGATCCGCACCCAGCGCCTTCCGGATGCCCATCTCGCGCGTCCGTTGCGCAACGGCGTATGCCATCACCCCATACACACCGAGCGTCGCGAGCAGCAGCGAGGCGAGGCCGAAGGCCCCCAGCAGCACCATGCGAAACCTCGGCTCGGAAACGGAACTCGACAGGCGATGCTCCACAGGAACGAGCCCGAAAACCGCGACCTCCGGGTCCAGTGACGCGACCAGACGGCGGATCGATGGCGCCAACTCGGCGGGGCGCCCTGCCATACGGATGATCGCGTCCATACTTCCCCTATAGGTGCCGCCGGCATACGGGAGATAGATCTGCGTCAGCTCTCGACCGATGCCACGGTACCGGACGTCGCTTGCCACTCCGATCACCGTGAACCATTCGCCCTCGAGCCGGATGCGACCGCCGACCGCAGTTCCCCGCTGCCAGTAGCGCCGCGCCATCGACTCATTGATCACGACGATAGCGGGCGTCGAGCGATCGAGTTGCTCGTCGAACGCGCGGCCTTCAAGAAGCGGGATCCCCATTGTGCGGAAATAACCGGGGCTCACCTCCTTCAGCTCCGCCTCCGGTTCCTCGCCGGCCGGGGGCGCGGTTCCTTCGACCTGGAAGTTCGCGGTGTGGAACCACCCACTGACCGGGAGGTACACCGCGAGAGCTGCCGAGCGGACGCCTGGCAGCGCCCGCATGCCCTCGAGCAGCTCGTCATAGAAGCGCCGCTTCTCCTCGAACGTCGGATAGCGCGACTCGGGTAAAGATGTCTCGAAGCTGAGCACATCTCGCGGATCGAAGCCCGCCTCGATGTCCAACAGGGTCACGAAGCTCCTGATCTGCAGACTCGCGCACACCAGCAATGTCGAGGCCAGGGCCAACTGGAGGACGGCGAGCCCATCGCGCAGCCGGGCGTGCCTGAGTCCTGCGGACGCGCCGCGCGCCCCATAGCCCAATCCGCGCACCAGGTCCGCCCTCGACGCGAAGTACGCCGGCACCACGGCGATGCCCACACCGACCGCCACAGCCAACGCCACGGTGAAGCTAAGAACACCGCCGTCGATGGCTATGTGCTCCTTGCGGGGGATGGGTACGGGGCTCAGCTCGACGAGCACGTCGGTGAGTGACAGCGCCAGCACGAGCCCCAAACCGGCGCCCACCAGGCTGATCACGAGGCCCTCAGCCACGAGCTGCTGGCCCAGGCGCGCCGGCCGAGCACCGAGGGCCGCACGGACTACGAACTCGTGCTCACGCCCGGTGGCGCGGGTCAGCATCAGGTTCACGACGTTCGCGCTGGCCAGCAGCAGAATGGCGGTCACAGCCCCCATGAAGATGAACAGAAAGCGCACGTCACCGACGACACGGCTGTGGAGGCTGGAAACAGTCACACCGACCTCTCGATCCGTACGGCCGGGTCCGATCGTCGTGACAGTCCGAGCCTGAAGGGCTCTATCTGCCTGCTCCAGTGAGATGCCGGATCTCAGGCGACCTACGAGGTGGTAGTTCCATGCCCGAGGACTCCGGGTGCCTCGCCCCATGGGCAACCAGAACTGGGTCGCCGAGGTGGGGAACTCGAACCGGCTCGGCATCACGCCCACCACCGTGTGCGGCTCCCCCCCGATGCGGATCGTCGTGCCGAGGACCTCTGCGGATCCGGCGAATCGATCTTGCCACAGTCCGTAGCTCAGAATGACAGCACCACCGCTTCCCGGGACGTCCTCTTCCGGCAGGAACCCGCGTCCTAGGACGGGAGCGACCCCCAGCATCGGGAACAGAGCGGCCGTCAACAACACCCCCGGCACGCGTTCCGTTCCCTCCCCGAGCCTCACCCGGAACGACCGATCGCTGTACGCCGCCAAGTGTGCGAATACGTCCTGCGTCTGCTGCCGCCACTCCTCGTAGACCGGGTAGGTCGTGACATGCTCATGCCATTCCTGCCACGACGCGCGAGCTGCGACGTCGACCGGCCGGAACGTCAGGGCCGCGAGCCGGTCGGCATCGCGATACTCCAGAGGACGGATGACGACACCTGCAACGATACTGAAGATCGAGGTCGTAGCACCGATGGCGAGCGCGAGCGTCCCCACAGCTGCCGCGGCCCAGGCCGGTCGCTTCCACATCGTGCGGACTGCAAATCGCACGTCACGGACGAAAGCTTCGATCATCACGTTCCTCTAGCGCCTGAACACCCAGCGACCGAGCGGAACGGCCGGAACCGGGATGATCGACCTCGATTTCCCCACCAGCGAACCTCTCGAAGACGATCAGTTCCTCCAGCCGCCTCTTCGGTGGCATCTCCGGCCACGTCTCGGGCACGCCTATCGGGGTGAAGCAGATCAGCGAGTAGCGGTCTGGGATGCCGAAGAACTTCCTCATCGGACCTTCGGGGAACAGGGTGGTGAAGAAGGCCGTGCCGTATCCCAGCGCCCGCGCCGCGATCATCAAGTTGCCCACCGCCAGGCTCCCATCTTGAACCAGGTACCGCGCGTAAGGCGCCTCCCTGTCCACCAGTACGGCTACGTAGACCGGCGCCGAGAGCGCCCGCTCGAGCGCCCTCTCCGCGCCGGCCCGGATCGAGTCCACGTCCAGCCCCCGAGCGGCATCCGCCTCGCGTACCCGCTCCAGATACCATTGCAGAGCGCGCCTCTTCAACAGGTCGAGTTTCTCTCGGTCGCGCACCACCAGGAACCGCCACGGCTGTTGATTGCCCGCCGTCGGCGCGTAGTGGGCGGCATCGAGGATAGCCGTCAAATGCTCAGGGGGAACGGGGGTGGGCCTGAACCGGCGCACGGTACGACGTTGCTTGATTGCTTCGAGCACCGTAGCCGCCGGCTCAGGTAAGCGGTCCGCAGCGGTGACCGCCGTCTCTCGACGACCGTCGAACAGCCGAAGGGACAGGACTATCATAACTCCCAACAGCAGAATGCCTGCCGATACCCGACTGACCGCACGACCTGCCGCTTGATTGACCACGACTCGTACTATCATGCGAACGGAGGATGCCTGTCCCTACCAACCAGGGGCGCCCAGGGCTCTCCTCCTCCCGGTTGTCTCTCCGCCGGGTGGGGGCTTCACACCGAACGGGCCCCTCTTGTGACCAGCCGCGTTTCCTCGGGGCAGCGCGCTGAAATGCTCGGACCCGGCGGCGTATTCCGTTACCATCGACCTATGCTCTTCGCCGCTTGCAAAGCTACGTGCGGGCCTGCGATCTGTCAGCGAAAGTCGCTTCGATTGGATCGAGAGAGAGACCAAGTGGACGGCACAGTCCATGAGTCGGTGGCAGTGTGCGACGCACGGTCCGGCGCGGGACAGCGCCGAACACCTGATCAGAGACGGTATTTCAGGAGTCTCTCCACCGCATCTCGGCGGCTACGTGTCAGTCGCAGCTTTGTCCCATCGCGTAACACCACGACATAATCCCCGTGAAAGAACGGCTGCAGCTCCTTGATGCGGGATAGCTGTACGATCGATGACCGATGGATCCTGACGAACCTGTTCGGATCCAGCCGCTCCTCGACATCGCGCAGTCTCTCGCGCACCCTGTAGGACGTAGACCCGACATGCAGCTTGACATGGTCGCCGTCGGCCTCTATCCAGTCGATCTCCGTCACAGGGACGAGGCATACCCGCTCTCTGGCCTTGACCGCGAGATAGGCGGGATAGACATGGGCGCCCGCGGCGACGGAGTCTGCTGACTCCCCCTCGGCCAGCGGCGCTGCTCCTTCATCCTGCGCTTCCGCGCGCTCCGCCTCGGAACGTTTCCTTCTCACCTCGGTCCTGGCACGCTCCAACGCTTCCTTCACACGCTGTTCGCCGAACGGCTTGAGCACGTAGTCGGTTGCCTCCACATCGAAGGCGTCCACAGCGTACTCATCGTAAGCCGTCGTGAATACGATGACCGGTCGCTGTTCCGCACCGATCCGCTCCAGGACACCGAAACCATCCAGGTCCGGCATCCGGATGTCGAGAAAGACGATATCCGGCTCACTTTCCTCTATCATGCAAATGGCCTGTTCGCCGGTGCCGCACTCTCCGACGACCTCGATCTCGGGCTCGCCGCTCACGATCGCACGCAGGCCGGCCCGAGATACCGCCTCGTCATCTACGATCACGACTCTCAGAGGGTCCATTCTCTTCGCTCCGTGATACGGGCATCCGCGACACGTGGTATGGCGCTTCGACCGTGACCTCCGTGCCGCCTTCCGGATGGCCCCTGATGGTGAGACACTGTCGGTCTCCGTAGAGTTGCAACAGCCGCTCGCGCGTATTCGCCAGGCCGATCCCCGCAGCCGACTCGCTAGCCCCCGAGGCTGAGGGACCGGGACCATCATCTCGCACCGCTATGCGGAGTTTATCATCGCTCCGAGAGACGCTGATCATCACCGTGCCGGCCTTCGAGTCCTTGGCAACACCGTGTCGGATGGCGTTCTCTATGAGCGGCTGCAGGACCAGCTGCGGGACCAGCGCCTCGAGCATCGTCGGATCGACATCCCAGGTCACTCGCAGCCTGTCCCCGAATCTCGCTTCCTCGATGGCAACGTATGCGCGAGCACACTCGATCTCCTCTCGAAGCGTGACCTCCTGGCCACCGTCCTTCCTGAGCGCGGTCCTCAACAGCATGCCCAGCCGCTCCACCATGGTGCCAGCCTCGGACTCGCGTCCAATCCGGATGAGCTGACCGATCGTATTCAGTGCGTTGAACAGGAAGTGGGGCTGTAGTTGCATGCGCATCGCGTCAAGGCGAGCTTCGGCGGCTTCGGCGCGTAGCCGGGAGGCCGTCAGCTCCCGTCCCCGCAGCATCTCGAGGTATAGGCTGATATGACCGAGTCCGACGATCACAACGTAGACGAGGATGACGACGTTGTAGTACCGCACAAACCCCGCGACACTCGAACTCCAAAGCCCACTCCAATCGGCCGTCCTCATACTGAAGGGAATCCTGATCACCAGGTTCAGTATCAGCACGAACACCGTACCCGCAACGAAGTGAAGGGCAAGGTGAAGAGCCCAGCGCCGACCAAAGAGCGGAAAGCGCCGTGCCGACCAGAAGATCGCAGGTGTAGCGAGAGCCCAAACGATCGTCGGCCGCACCAGGTCCAGCACCGTAGAGTAGAGGGGAATGCTCCGCCCGCCCAACTGGCCGGCGGCCCACGTCTGCATGGCCGCAAACAGGGCGACCCCGGCCCAGGCGAGGATTATCGCTCCCGCCGCTACGATTGCCGTCTTCTTCGCCATACTCCAGGCGGCCCACCGCCGCTGCACGTTGCACAGTATCATGCAACATCTCCCAGGCAGGATCGCGACGCAAATGATAGCCGGAACAGTTAGCGTTACTGCGGGATCACCAGCCTAAAGCGCTTCACGTACTGCACCCCGTGCTCGCCCTCGACGACGGCGACGACGACGTCATCCTCGATGTGAGGCTGTGGGAGGCTGAGACGAATGCCGCTCGGGACCTCGACCGCTCCCAGGTATCGGCCGCTCTCGTCGAAGACGTCGAGGATGGGCCGATCACGCCACAGCGGGTTGAACCAGAAGTCGCTGGGGTCCGATGAGTCCTCCGTGCCTCCCTCCAGCCGCTCGCCCGGTCCAGGGCGCCCGACCCAAATTCTGCCGTTGGGGTCACCGATCAGCTGGCTGTAGGCGGGCTTATGCTCGGGGATCGGCGGTCCGTTCCAAACCCAGCCCGGTTCGACGGACCGATTCATCACGGTCATGAACCGCCGGTGCCAGGCGGCTTCGTCGGGGAGCACGGGGACGGGGTCCCAGGAGGCTTTCTCGATGACGGTCATTCTGCCATCCGCGTGGCGGACCTCGAAGCGGTAGGCCTGGGAGACTCCCGAGACGATGGCGCGGAGCGGCGTCATCGTCCAGACAACCCTGGGAGAGAACGGTACGAGGTTGTACGAGACCGATCTCTCGCCGTGGGCCGGCAGGCGCGGCGGCTCGTACTCGTAGGCAGGGGGCGTCAGGCTGTCGCGAACGGCGCCTCCGGGCCCGTAACCCACCATGGCTTTGCGCCAGCGATAGGGTGGCTCGCCGGGGTTCAGCAGTTGGGGAACATACGGGGTTCCGTCGCCTGACACCGTTATGGGAGGGATGTAAGTGTTGAAGGCGCCGACGCGCCGGGTCTCGACCAGCTCGCCGTCCGAGGCGAAGACGCTGATTCGTCCCTGACTGCCGTCGTGTAAGAAGACGAGGCCACCGTCCGGACTGACGCCCACGCCGGCGGGATTCCGAAACTCACCCGGTCCGCCGCCCTCACGCCCGATGTCGCGGACGTGCTCGCCGTGGAAGTCGTACACTCGCAGCACGGGCACCTGGTCATCGAGCACGTAGATGCGATCGTCATGAGCGGCCACCCCGACGACGTTGCCGAGCAAATAGGCCTCGTCGCCCGTGACCCGCCCGATGCTCGCCTCCTCCCGTAGTGTGGCGGTGTCCCCCCAGACCGAGCCGGACAGGGTCCGCACCGTGGTGACGGGCCCGGCCGTCTCGATCGACCCGCGCCACTCTCCACTCGCGTCTCCGCTTTCGCAGGCGCATGCCGCCGCCAGCGCGAGCCAGGCAACCGCGAGGGCAGATGACCGCCTCGTCTTCACGGCTTCGCTCGCCAGGCTCCGTATGACACCCGTGCTTCTCATGGTAAAGATCACCTTTCCCATTCCGCGTTTGCTGCGCCGCATGTTCAAGCTGTTGGATGCGACAGGCCGAAGACAACAGATTCCGCGCCAACCGGCATGTCAACGCGGTGAATTGGACGGACAACATGTCAATCGGTGACGACTCTCGTCCGTGTCAGCACGCCTCTGATCCAGTCCGGACGATTTCCACTGACGCTATACCAACGTGCACCTAACTTGGTAGTTGTCGCCAGGGTGCGGCCGGTACAGTGAACTCAGCGGGTTTGCGACCATCTCGTTACACCCTGTTCACAAAGGAGTCGAACTGGCATGCTGAATACGCGTCTTGTAAGCACGGTCATTGTCCTCGGCGCACTCTTCGCCTGCAGCGGAGATTCTACGCAACCAGACGGGTCAGGAGTGTTCCTCTTCGCCCTGAGGGATCTACCCGGACAATTCGTGGCCCAAACCTCCGATCCCGCGGTCCTCGAGAAGGCCAGAGCCCAGCTCCGCCTTCCTCTGCAGCAACGGGATCTGTTCATCATCGGCCCGATCGCCGCAGGTAACGGCGGCCATAACCTCGACTGGAGCTGGCATTTCGTGCCTGACGAGTGGGACCTAGCAGAGGCGGCCATCGAGGTCTGCGACGGAACGCCGGACGCGGTGGAGGCCGATCTGGAGCGCTGGCTCGACGAGGTTGGCCACTTCTGTCCATGGCGGTCGTACGTAGCTGACGAGTTGTGACGCGTACCACGGACCTCAGAGACACCTCGAGAATGCCTAATCATGCGAAAGATCAGAACTCGAACCGACACGACGATGGCAAGTGTCGCTGCAGCCCTTGCCCTGTTGATCGCAACGGGTGCTGCGGCTCAGCAACCCGAACTCCACACCGGCACGGAACTGCACTCCCTGCTGAAGGACCGGGCGGGGATCGACATCACGATGCCTGGACTCGGCTATCTCTGGACCGACTCGGACATCTCGGGCACCGATGAAGAAGGGTCGATTTGGGTTCTCCACAGGAAGATGATCTACTACCTGATTCACTGGGGTCCCATCGAGACGGACGAGATTACGCCGGAGTACGTTCGCGGGCGTATCCCGAAGATCTGGCCCAGCGAGGGAATCGAGGTTCGATCCACCAGGCCGATGACGGTGGCAGGTCACCCGGCCGTATACGCGGAGGCGGTCGCCGCCAGCCAATTCTACAGTCCCCGGTATCTCATCTGGAACTGCCCGGAGAGCGGCCGGCAGTTCATCGCTGACATGAACTACAACACTCGGTACCGAACGCCAGAGTCGGAATTGCAGGCACAGATAGACGCCACCACCAAGACGCTGGTATGTCACAGCGGCGCGCCGACCGCGCCGGTGCCCGGCCTAGTTGCGCACTACGAGAACCCCCGCTTCCGGCTGGCCTTCTCTCACCCGCTTCGCTGGTACGCGTTCGAGAGTCCCTTCGCTGTGCCGCACCCGTCGTACCGCGGCGTGCGCAATGACACTATCGGCTCTGTACTCGCCTGGCCCAAAGATCGCGAAGTGAGGCTCGGTTTCATTTGGGGAGCAAGGCCGACGACCGAAACCGTGGACAGTTCCGCGATGGTGGGGAACGTGCAGGCGTTTCGGGCTGTCGTGGATCTAATGCAGGGGCTCGAGAGGGTCGAGTCATTCACCCCCGAGGCATCTGAGATGCTGGACGCGCCCGAGTGGCGCGTTCTCAAAGTGCTGGGAAGGGTCATCCAGGTCGAGCCCGAGAATCCTCCGGTCGACTTCGAGCCGAAGGGGCGCGCTGCCGTGCTGGTCCTCGACGCTCGGAATAGCGACAGGAGACTGTTCATCGTTGTCTGGATAGACAACTACACCCTTGAAGGGCAATCGCTGCCGCCGGACAGAGACATCTTCGACCGTTGGGCTGTCGATCTCTTGGGGTCGCTTACTATGCGAACGGCTGCGAACTGACCTCGCGGCTACTCGGACCTGAGCGCTACCGTTGGATCTACTCTCGTGGCCCGCAGCGCCGGGACGAGGCCGGCCAGCGCTGCGACGCCCACGACGAACAGCAAGCTGAAGCCGAAGACCGCCGGATCGGTCGGACTGACCTGAAAAGTGAAGATCGACATGGCGCGCGACAGCAGCAGCGATAGCCCGAGGCCGAGCGCCAGGCCGATCGCGAGTTGGGTCGTCCCCTGACGAACCACGAGACCGATGACGTCAGCGGCGCGGGCGCCCAGCGCCATCCGGACACCGAACTCCTGTGTGCGCCGGTACACCGTGAAGGCGAGCACTCCGTAAAGGCCGACCGACGCTAGGAAGAGGGCGGCGAAACCGAAGACGACGAACAGAACACCGAAGACGCGGTAGGCCCACGTCTGACGGTCGATCACCTCGTCCAGTGTGCGCGTCTCGTAAACCGGTATCTCCGGGTCGATCACCGCTACGGCCCGCCGCAGGTCCGCAGCCAAGGCCGCCGCGTCTCCGCCACTCGCTTCCACGGCCATGCCGACGTACGACACGCTGTGCTGCGCCAGCGGGACGTAATAGCCGGCTGAATCCTGGCCGGGGTAGAATCCCTCGATCTTCAGGTTGGGGGCCAGCCCGATTACCGTCTTCCACTCGCCCACACCGGCCCTCGTCACCTCCCTGATGCGTCGGCCGATGGGGTTCTCTCCGGGGAAGAAGAGGTCGGCGAAGCGCTGATTGACGATGGCGACATTAGGCGCCTCCGCGTCGTCTCGCGCCTCGAAGCTCCGACCTCGCGACAGGCCGGCATCGAGTGTCTCGAAGAAACCGGCCGTCACCGCCGCACGCCGCGCCACCGGATAGTCCCGGTAGTCGGCGTAGCTCGCTCCCTCTACCGCGAACCGCCTCAACGCCGACCCGCGGCCCGGCAACTCGCTCCCCAGAGCGGCCGACTCGACGCCCGGAATGGCCTCGAGACACGCCAGCAAGTCATCGTAGAACCGGCTGCGCGCCTGCTCGGCGTCGTACTCGCCTCCCAGAAGCTGGATCCGCCCGGTGAACACGTCGTCCCCGGCGAAGTTGAAGCCGCGATCCCCGAGCCGAGCTATGCTCTTCCCCATCAGGCCCGCCGCCACCAGAAGTGCCAGCGACAACGCCACCTCGGTGACGACCAGCGCCCGGCTCAGCTTGCCTAGCTCGAGGCTCGAGCTACCGCGCGCTTCATCCTTGAGCACAGTGCTCACATCCGTCCGCAGCACCCGCACCGCCGGCACCACCCCGGAGACCAGGCCGGCCAGCGCTCCGAGGAGCACGACGAACCCCAGAATCGGAAGATCTACTCGCACCTCCATGTAGTAGGGCCAGCTCACGTCGGCCGTCGCGCCCCGAAACAGGTCCACGCTCAGATAGGCCAGCCCCACACCGAGGACCGCACCGATCGCCGACAGCAACACCGCCTCGGAAAAGAACGGGATCACAGCGTGGAATCGGCTGGCTCCGATCGCCGCCCGCACGGCGCTCTCCCTGGTCCGTGTTGCCGCCCGGGCGAGCAACAGGTTAGCGACGTTCGAGCAGGCGATGAGCAGCACCAGGACCGTCGCCAGCAGCATGGTCCCGAAACCGACGGCCATGAACGGGCTGGTGTTCGCCTCCACGAAGGTCATAAACCGAACGCCGATCCCCTCATTCGTGTCGGGATACTCAGCTGCCAGGCGCCCCGCTATCAGGTCGAACTCGCGCTGAGCCGACTCACGCTCCACACCGGGCCGCAGGCGGCCGAACACACGGAACGACGGCCCCGCGTCCCGTTCCGAGTGCTCCGACCTCTCATCACGCAGCGGCACCCACAGATCCTGGTCGTGTGGAAACCGGAAACCCGCCGGCATCACCCCGATGATCGTACCCGGCTCCCCGTTGACCTTCACGCTCTTGCCCAGGACGGCGGGGTCGGAACCGTAGCGGTCCTCCCAGACCCGGTATCCCAGCAGCACGGTCAGCGGAGCGCCCGCCGCGTCATCACCGACCAGAAACGAGCGACCGACGACCGGTCGAACGCGTAGAAGGTCGAAGGCGTTGGCGCTCACGAAACCGCCGCTGAAGCGCTCCGGTCCTTCCGTTCCGCTCAGATTGACGGTGCCGAAGTAGTAGCCCGCCAGCCCCTCGAACGATCGTTCTACTTCGCGCCAGTAGTAAAAATCGTGCTGGTGCACCCACAGCTCGGCGTAGCCCCGTGCCGGATCCGTCTGGTAGACGATGAGTAGGCGATCGGCCGCCGGGACATCGAGGCCGCGGAAGTAGACTCCATAGATGATGCTGAACATCATCGTGCACAGACCGATCCCCATGCCCAGCGCAAGGACGCCCGCGGCGGCCGAGCCCGGCCGTCTTACCAGCGCGCGACCGCTCAGCCTGAAATCACGAAACAGCGACAACATCGCGGCCTCCATCGGTGAGGTCTGCGGCCGCAACTCTCTACGACCGCGAATGCCGGACTGTTTCAAAATCTCCCGCGGACTCCACAGCGCGCCTGAAACCTCGTGCCGGGCCGCCACGTCATGAGCGATGTAAGGCGAAATCCTGGTCGAAACGCCGCGCTGCGAGTGAACGGACCGTCCGGTGCTACGAGTGTGGCGGCGGCGACCGGCGCGGGAAGTCGATCGGTGATAGCTACCGTCCACTTCACAGCGTCGTCGATCCATTTCGCCCGATAGTCGCTGACTTTACCGACATTCCGCAGTACTGTCTTGCCGATGACTAGCGAACTCACACCAGTCAGATGGCGCGCCATCATGCCGTCGGTATTCAGCTTCATCGGTGCGGCGATAGTCGCCGCCGCCGCGTCGCACTGGCTCGCCGGCCACGCGCTCGCCGCCGACCGAATCCTTCTGGCTGAAACCGCCTTCGTGACGGCGCTCGGCGCCGTGAGTGTCTTCCTAACGCGGTCGCCGCGTACGCCTTGGCCCGCCCGATTGCCGTGGATCGTCAGCGGTGCGCTGTTGGGTGCCGCGATCATCGGCAGGCTCTCGGTCTCGCTGTGGCTGCTGCCCGCAGTGCTGGCCTTCGCGGTGGCGGGCGTTCTGTGTGTCGCGGGCGCACGCAAAGAGTTCGCGAAGGGCGTAGCGTTCGCCGGACTCGCGACCGTGCTCAACGCCGCCCTGTTGTGGGCACTGCTGGTGGCCGGCCACGGTCGCGCAGACCCCGAGGACTTCCTGACGCTCGACCTCAGAGCACACGCCCTGCTCGAGGACGTGCCTATCCAAGACGTGTGGGTCTTTCAGCTGCACGGCGGTGGTGACGGTCGTACAGTGCAGGACGTGCGTGCCGCCCTGGACGAAGCGATCGCGCCCGAAGGGATCGCCATCGTGCAGGGGCTCTACCGGCTCCGGCGATTCCTGGGCGACCTGTTCGGCTGGGACGCCGGCGCCTGCGAACGCACCGGTTCTTCCTATATCCACCGCCTAACCGAGACGGATCGGGCACGCTCACTCGTCGAGCCCGGCACCTGTCGAGGTTCTTTCCGGACCGTGTACGACTTCGGGGACGAAGCGGTCACTGAAGCGACGAACAACCTGGTCCACTCTTTTTCCGCCATGGCGCTCGTGCCGACGACCGACGGCTACCGGCTCTACATGGCGATCTACGCCAAGCAGATCGGCTGGGTCACCCCTGTCTACATGACGCTTATCAACCCGCTGCGGCGGCTGTTCATCTATCCCGACCTGGTCAGCCGGACCGAGAAGGGCTGGGCGGCCCGCTCGGGCGGGCAAGCCGCCGCCGGCTTTTCTGTGCAAGGTCCGATACTCGACCGGGCTGACTCCCTCAAGAGGGTATACGCCGAAGAGCGCGGCTTGGGCCAACCGTCCGTTCACCGGATCGCAGAGGGAGTCTACGCGGTCATTGACCTCTACCACTCGGCTGGGCCGCTGGCCGGCGTTAATGCCGGGATCATACTCGGCCACGACGCGGTCGTATTTGTCGACAGCGGCATGACGGAAACGGCGGGTCGGTTTCTGTGGGAGCTGGTTCCGGAGAGCTTGAAGGAGGGCAAGCGGCTGTTCTTGGTCCTCACCCACCACCATTCCGATCACGTTTTCGGGATGGGGGTTCTTAGAGACAACGGGGCCACCGTCATCGCTCACCGGATAGTCGGCCAAGAGTTGCGAGACGACGGCGGCTTCTACAAGTCGTTCATCGCCCAACTGGAAGGGTGGAGCGCGGAAGAGGCGGACGAGGTATTGGGCGATGTGCGCTTGTCGGCACCGGACATAGCCATCGACAATGACTACGTGCTCGATCTAGGCGGAAGTGAGATCCGTTTGCTCGTGTGCCCGGGTCACGTCCCCGATCAAGTCGTCGTTTATCATCCTCGGTCTCAGACGCTGTTCGGAGCCGACGCAATCTACGAGAGCAGATCACCGAATACTCGTTTCGGTGGACCACAAGAGTGGACCAGGTGGATCGAAGAACTCCAGCGCCTGAAAGAACTGAAGATCGGTACCGTGGTCCCGGGCCATGGAAGATTGAGCGGGAAGGACATCCTCGACCAGAATATCGAATCCCTGAGGACGGTGCTCTCCGATCCGGTCGAGAATACTCGATGACGACGCCACAGCGAAAAGAGGTCTCCACGTTCGGTCTCATCACCGCCCTGCTATTCTTCCTGGCTGCGCCAGTCTCCGAGGTCGATTCCGCTACGAGCGCACCGCTCGCGATTGTGGGAGGGACCGTTTTGGACCTGAGTGGGGCCGGGGCATCGCAGGCGGATATCCACGACGCCGTCGTGCTGATCGAAGGCGAGCGAATCGTCGCCGTTGGAGAGCGTGGTACACTCGGAATCCCCGACGGGACGCGCATCATCGATGCGTCGGGTATGTACGTGCTCCCGGGACTGATCGATGGCTTCGGCGCGATCGACAACCAGTCCTACGCCGACGCCTACCTCTACATGGGCGTGACATCGGTCGTAACCCTCTCCGGCATGAGACGCGGACCGCTCTACGAGCAGGCTGATCCTGCTCCCAAGATGTTCAAGCTGATGGGAATCGCGCCCCACCCTCGGTCCACCGAGCAGATCCTGGGCCAAATCGACGAGGCTGCGGCGCAGGGGTATCGGATCGTCCTGCTCATGTACGGCGTTACGCCCGAACAGTTGCGACTCGCGGTTCGCCGGGCCCATGAGCTGGGGATGACCGTGATTGGCGAGCTGGGCTCGACCAGCTACGCGGAGGCGATCGAGACCGACATCGACGCTTTCGTCCACACCATCCGCTACTCGCTGGATCTCGTGCCGCCCGACCTGGCGCGGGCCATCGCCGCGGATCACCATGGGATGGAAGATCGGCAGACACTCATCGACTACCAGCAGTTCTTCATCGATCTGGAGGCCGATGATCCCCGGCTCTCCGAACATGCGGCGCTCTTGGCCACCAGCGGCAAGCCGTTGATCCCAACTCTAGCGCTGCAGTACTTACCGCTGCCCTTCAGCACCAACCCCTGGAATGAGCCGATCGCCGGCATTCTCGACGCCGCTGACATCCATATGCCCGCGAATCGGGCGACCGGCGAGCACGACGTGCCAGCGGAGGCTGCGGCCCGTTGGGAGCGGCTCGCCACCAAGTTGTTCATGGTCGACTCGGCCTACTGCGCTGCCGGCGCCCATTACCTGGCCGGAAGCGGTACCGACCTGCTCGGCACCATGCCCGGGATCTCGATTCATACCGAGCTGGAGCTACTCGTCCGACTGGGCCTGTCGCCCCGGCAAGCCATCGCCGCTGCCACGGCGAACTTCGCCGAGTTCCTAGGCTGGCAGGATGTCGGCCTCCTCGAGCGGGGGCGCTACGCTGACATCCTCGTGCTCGCCCGTAACCCGCTCGAGGACCTTCGAAACCTGAAGCGCATCGAGGTTCTAATAGAAGGCGGCGAGGTCGTGGACCGAGACTCGCTGATCGATGGGCACACCCTCGAGAGTCGCGTCGACCGGGCCTTGTAGCTCAGCGGGCGAGCGCCTGTAGAGCGAGGAACGAACGGGACAGGTACACGGTGACCCGGATTGGTGCAAGACACCGACTACCCGGCTACATCGGCACAGCCCTGCTGGCCGTGCTGGCCAGCGCCTGGACCTTGTGGGGAGTCGGCGAGCTGTACTACGAGAGCTGGGGGCTGCCCTTCCCGGCTCAACTTCCCTACCTCGCCCTTCCCCTGCTCTTGCTCGCCTTCGCGCTGCTAACGGTCACCTGGCCACGCGTCGGCGGCTTCATCCTGGTCATCCTCGGGTCGGGGTTCAGCATCTGGTGGGTCGCTCTGGCGGCGGCACGCGATACGTTGTCGCTCCGCTGGGTGCTGACGACGCTGGTTCCGTTCGCCGGGATCGTGGTCGCGATCGGCATGCTCTTCCTGCTGGAGGGCCGCTACAGGCGCAGACATCGCACCGAGGGCTCCGTTCGCCGGGACCGACGGCTGTGGCGGCACCTGGGCCAAGCGCTTGTCGTTGCGATTCCTCTGCTCGTCGCCGGCGGCGTCTCCGTCTACTACGCACCACTCATCACGAGTCGCGTCGACGATGGTGAGCGGGGCGCGCGGCTCATCCGGGGTAACGGGCTCACGCTGATTTGGGCTCCGCTGGGGCCGGGCTGGAATTGGAGGCAGCCCTGGGGTGGCTACCCGTCGTGGGAATCGCTCGCCCTCTACGGCATGCCGCCCGTTGGCTTGGCGGGCAAACCGGGACACGAGGAGCGGCATGCGACCTCCGCCGACATGCAGGTGACCGGGCTATGTCGCTACCTGAGCGAAGACGGTCTGTCGCTGGCCGACGAGCCGCTGGGCATCTGGCGAATGCCTACCGCGCGCGAGATCGTGCGCTCGCTCGTCAGCGATGGCGCGAACGCCGGGTGCGAGTGGGACGGACGGAGCGGCGCCGCCGACTGCGTACACCAGCCGAACAAGAACACACCACTCTGGGCGCCCGACCTGGAGCCGATCTACTACTGGTCGGCGGACGAGCGCGACGCGAACAGGGCCTGGTATATCCCTTACACCGGCGGTCTGCGATATGGAGGAATGATCCATCACCAGCCGAAGGATTGGGGGAACCCGCGCCACGGCTACCGCTGCGTGCGCGAGCCGAAGCTCGAGCTTGTTCCCTAGCGACGCAGGAAGGTTCAAAGGATGTCAGCGTATTCGAGAGCCCCCAACTACATTCAACTCGGCCTGCAGGCGACTCTCGTCTATCTGAGTCTCAACTTCCTGCGAGGAATACTGCACGAGCTCGGGCATGGCCTGGCTGCTTCACTGGTCGGACTGCGGTTCATCGGCGTCTACGGGTCGGTGTTCTCCTCCAGCGCTTCGTTCAATATCGGCGAGCGCACCGCGTTTTCCGGTACCGTCATATCGCTCGCCGGCCCATTGGTCGATCTATTGATCGGGCTCATCGTGCTGTTCGTCGTCGTGCCGCGACTAAAAGGATGGGGAGCTCGCCTCTTCGCTCTGCTGCTCGCCAGCGCGACGCTGCTGGCATTCTGGGGCTACATGACCAGCGGCGCCTTCGGGTCCGGCGACTTCGGCGCGATCGCGGCGATCCTCGGCATTCCCCGCCTGACCTTCGGCGTGCTCGGCCTCGTGGGACTCGTCGCCTTTCTCTATCTGCTGGCCCGCGAGATCTTGAGGGCGCTCGCCGAGTACTTCCCGCTGAACGGATTGGGAAAACGGTTCATCGCGCTCTTCCTCTTCCTCGGTTTGCCGCCCACCGTCTACGTGGCGGGCTATCTGCTGATATACCCGCGATACCAGATGTTGGGCCAGTTGGTGCTGGTCGTAGCGATCGTCGCGGTACTCAGCGCTCTCATCAAGTCCTCGGCAGATACGCACCGTCCCCTCTCGATGCGCGTGACTGCGGCGAGCGCCGCCGGTTTCGTCGCGGCCTGCGTCGTCTGGCTGGGCGTATTCGGCACGACCTACGAGCGGGCCCATGGTATGGTCTGGGGACCGACGGACGAGACGAGCATCGGTTACTGCAATATCCGAGTCCAGCTGAACGACGATCTTACCGCACGGATCGACGTGCTGGCTCGCCCGGTGGCCCAGCAGATGTTCTGGGAACAGCTAGAAGAGCGGTCTCCTGATTGGAATGTCTATACGCGTTTCCTGGAGCGGAACCTACCGGTGCTGTTGGGAACCGAGAGCTACACGATTCTGAGCAGGGGCACCGATACGGAGGCCAGCGTCTACGTCGGCCCCGCCTTCGGTAGGGCGAAGGGCGGCCGCGCGATGACGGTCGCTGCCGACCTGAAGGACGTAATGCAGCCGACTGCAGACGGCGGTTACACGCTGGTACTCACGGACTTCTGGCGAATCGAGAGCCGCGGCTACATCGACCGGCTGGAGGTCGCCCTCCCCGTAGGGATGACGCTCACCGCTCACCAACTCGAACCGCCCGATGCGACCGAGCCGGACCGTGTCGGCGACCGGACGCTCGTCTGGGAGAACGCGGGACCGGCGCGCGCAGCAGAGCGGATACGTCTCACGCTGGCTCCCGCAGGCTAGCAGGGCAGGCAGTGCTCAGCCCACGTGTCCCTCTGACAACGCCCAGCAGCACCGAGCGGGCCAGGCTCCCGCTCGACGTACCTGAAGCGCGTGGTGAAGGGTATCGTGATGCTGAAGGTAAGATCGCTGCCGTTCCTCATCACCGTCACGTCGACGACGTCTCCTTCGCGCGCCGCTGACCAGCAGTGGGCCTTCGCCGCCCCGAACGTCTCCTCCGAATCGATCGCTTCTTCGCCGACCGAAACCAGCAGATCACCGGCCTCGATACCCGCCTGCGCGAACGCCGAGCCTTCCACCACCCGATCCACGACGACACCGCTCTCATCGAACCGCGGGTAGAACCCCATGACGTCCGGCTCCCTGTACTCCTCGACCTGCAAGGTAGCCAGATCCTCGAGGATAACGGGATAGAACTCCGCCAGGCTCTCATACTCATCCCGGCTCTCCGAGTACTCGGCGAACAGACCGTAGAACCGCTCGATCAGCTGGAACCCCCGCACTTTCTCTCGCTCCACCATCTCCATCGCTTGCTCCTCCCCGAACACCAGCCGCGTGAGATGGAACTGCCCGGCCGTCACCATGTGCTCGTTGAACGCGCGGTCCCAATTGGGATAGCCCAGTCGCCGAAAGCGCTCGGCCAGTGGCCGGTACAGGTGGGAGAGCGAGTCGATCCGCGTCGAGAACTGGACCGATATCGGCTCGATGAAGCTGTGACTGAGCTCGTGGAACGCGATGTAGTTGTAGTACAGCTCGTTGGCGTAGGTTCTGCCGCCCGAGAAGTAGTAGAAGTCCAGCCGCCCGTCTTCCAGCAGCTCGGCATGGAAGCCGGCTTCCTGCATGAATGGGCTGGTGACGAAGAAGAAACGGCCGGCCTCGCGGCCGTAGAACTCTTCCATGATTCGCGGTAGCTCGACCGTGCGTATGTTGGCCCGCGCCGTGTCGAGGATCGCCGCGATACGGGACTCGCGGGCGGACCAGAACGCCGCGAAGCCCGATGCCTCATAGAACTCGCGAACCAGCCCGACGTAGCGGACGAGCATCGCTCTCGACCCCTCGTCCATCGGCAGGTAGTCCGGAAGCTGCCGGACCTCCCTGGCCTCCGGGAACTCCGAATACATCAGCGCCAGATAGTGCATCGGATGGTACGACATCTGCCGGAACAGCTGCTCCGTGAACCCGACGGCCGGATGACCGGCGAACGCGGCGAAGTGTTCGCGCGCCTCCGCCGCCAGCGGATGGTTGATATACTCGGCCCGCTGGAGACCCGTCGGCGTCAGACTCACCAGCACGTGAAGCAGAGCGACGTTCTTGGGACAGATCACGTCGATCCTGCTCGTCTCGGCTGCCGGCTGCTGAGCTGCGACCTCGGTTCCCGCTATCAAGGGCACGATGCAGAGCAGGGTGCAAGCGGCTTGCTTCGTGCGCTCCATGTACATCTCTTTTCTCCTCTGAGTCTTCCTTTCTTCGCCCTAGACCGCCATCGCTAGCGCGCGACTCGCTCGACCACGTAGATGTCCGAGTCGCCCAGCCCGCCCCTCCGGTCGGAGGTGAAGTAGAAACGCTGGCCGTCGGCGGAGAGGAACGGGTCATAATCGTGCCTGTCCGACAGGAAGGGACCATCCAGCAGCCGGGCGTTCGTCCACGCGCCGTCCACGAGCTCGAAGCTCCATATATCCACGTCCCGTTTCCCCTCCGCCCCGCGGCCCGAGTTCAGGTACAGCGTACCGCCGTCGGGCGTAACGAACGGCGTCGCCTCCCAGCCGCCCGAGTTCACCGGCTGCGGTAGCGCCTGCGGCTGCGACCAGCGGTCGCCGAGCCACTCGGATTGGAAGATCTGCACCGACGCGGACTCGGCGGGCGCCCTGCCGCTCGAGAAGATGAAATGGCTGCCGTCCTCCGGCATCGCCGCACCCCAATCGGGCAGGCCCGGGGTGACGAAGAGCGGGTCGTAGATGTGTGGCTCGGTCCACGAACTGCCGTTCCACTCGGCGACGAAGATATCGCAATCCCAGTAGGGGCCCTCGGTATCGCGATTCGACGCGAAGAACAGCATCGATCCGTCCGGCGAGATGAACGGATCGAACTCGTCTCTATCCGTATTGAGCGGAGCGGGCAATGGCTCGGCCTCCGACCACTCGCCGTCAATCAGGTGGGAGACATACAGGTCGTAGCCACCCATGCCTCCCGGGCGGGTGGACGCGAAATAGAGGGCCGTCCCCGAGCGCGGCAACGTGGCGTGCTCGTCCTTAGCGGGAGAGTTGATGCTGGAGCCCAGGTTCCGGGCGGGCCCCCAAACGTCTTCCGCTGATCGGTCGCCGGCGCACGCGACCAAGGCGAGCACGGCGAAGATGATCAGCGAACATCGGTACGCCTGACCGGACATCTCACTCCTCCTTCACCGCCAGGACCCGGGAATCAGAAGTCGGTAGGCGCGGACCGTCAGCTCGCCGCTGGCATCTTCGACGAGGGCTAACAAGCGATCGCCGTCGATCCAGGGCAGCGGCCGAAAGCGGATCTCCGCCGGCACGTCGAGCTGGCCCAGGAAGCGACCGTCAGGATCGAAGGCGTCCAGCAGATGGGTGTCCTCCCAGGCCGGCTTTCGGAAATAGTCCAGCGGGTCTTCCGGCTCCTGCAGCCCACCGGCCAACTCGCGCCCCGGGCCCGGCCGCAGCACCCAGAGACGGTCCTGGCGATCGGTGAAGAAGGCCTCGAATGCCGGCTTGGCGTCCGGAAGGTCCGGCCCCGTCCACCGCCAGGTCGGGTCGTCCCTGCGGATGCGAACCGTCAGCATCCCTCGCTGCCATTCGGCTTCCAGGGGCTTCACGGGAACCGGCTCCCAGTTGTCTCGCTCGATGATCCTGCGGCTGCCATCGGGGAAGTCGACGGTGATGCGGTAGCCGTCCGAGCATCCCGAGATCGTCCAGCGCTGGCGGGTGAAGCTCCACACCTGTTGCGGACTGAACGGGACCGGCAGCGAAATGCTCCCACGTGTGGTGCCGGCAAACGAGACCTCCGAGACAGGACATTCGACCGCGGAAGCCGATATGGTATCCCCGCCGGGCCCTTCAGGACCGAAGCTCGCCATCCCTTCGCGCCACGCCGCCGGCGCGTCCGCCGGGTTCACTCTGATGGGCAGAAAGAGGTCGCCTTCTGTCGTGAGCACCATGGGACGAAGCAGCCCCGGAACCGTCGGTGTGCTCCAGGTGGTGATGAGCGAGCCGTCGAGACCCAAGAACGTGATGCGTCGCAGACGAGCGTCGCGCACGATTGCCCGACCGCCCTCATCATCGACGACGAGATCCACCGGGCGCTGGAACTCCCCGGGCCCCTCTCCCGCCCTTCCCACCGTCTTCAAATACGCGCCCGTCGTGTCATAGACCTGGAGCGCCGCCTCCTGTACATCGAGGACATAGATGCGGTCGCCGGCTGCGGCGATGCCCCTGACGTCAGCGAGCGGCGGGCCGCGGCCCTCTTCGTCCAGCGCGAACAGCTCTTGCAGACCCACCGGCCCGCCCCACACGGACCCGGACACGGTGCGGACCACCGTGGCGTAACCTTCCTGCACCACGGTCCCCTCCCACTCCCCAAGAACGCTCGTCTCCTCATCCGAGCCGCAGGCCGCCGTCCACAGGCACACCAGCAACAGACACATGCGTGTGAGCGGCGGGACCGCCCTCAGGTCGCTAGTCATAGGCGCCTCCTCGTCTGAGCGCATATCGCCGTCTTCCGTCCCCGTAGCCAGTATAGCGTCGCGCCGTCGAGGGGTCAGCGGCAATCAGACGAACTGGACCGACGCGGGGTCGAGTCGGACGTCGGCTGCGTGACCCGTCCGCGACGATGCCAGCGCGGCGGCCGATCACCTCCGAACATCACGCAGCACAGCCGCATCGATCCAGTAGTAGTCTCGGTTCCCGTTCCGGCTGCTGGCGAAGATCAGGTACTTACCGTCCCGAGTCAGGAAAGGCTGCCCGTCGAAGCTGCTCGAGTTGATCGGCGTTCCCAGGTTCCGGGCCGCCGTCCACGAGCCGTCCGCGGCGCGGAAGCTGACGTAGAGATCCGAACCGCCGAGCCCATCGGGCCGGAACGACCCGAACACCAGGATGCCCTCGTCCGGTGCAACAGCGGGCCCGTCCTCGGTGTGCTCCGAGTTGATCGCAGCGCCCAGGTTCTCCGGCGCCTGAAAGCGACCGCCCTGCCAGCGCGCGCGGTAGATGTCCATCGACCCCAGGCCGCCGGCCCGTAGCGATGAGAAGTAGAGCGTCCCGTCGGCGCTCACCGACAGCGCGAACTCGTCGCCCGCACTGACGCTCGCGTCGAGTGGCCGCGGGGCGGACCACCCCTCGACCTGCCGCTCCACGCGCCAGATGCGCAGACCTCCCAACCACGGCAAGGGCGTGCCGCCGGTTTCCAGCGGCCGCCGCGATGTGAAGAACAGCCGCGCACCGTCCGGGGACACGACCGCGGAGTAGTCGTCGAAGCGCGGGTCCGCGAAGCCGGCCGGCTCCGGCACCGTCCAGCGATCCCCCTCCCTCCGCATCTCCAGTACCGTGAGCCCCGCGGCGAGGATCGGCGACCAGTAGGCCGCGCGACCGTCCGGCGCGAACGTCAGCGCGCCGTGGTCGTTCAGATAGCTCGAGACGATGCCGAGGCCGAGCAGCTCCGGCGAGCGGCCGGGCGGCGGCTGACCGAAATAGTCGCCCGCCAGATCGGTGAGCACCGGCTGGGCAGCCCCGCCTCCCGCCAAGCCCGCCAACAACTCCACCACCGCGTCCCGTCCGTTCAGCCGGGCGAAGTGGAGCGGCGTCTGGCCGGCCGGCGTCGACGCCCGAGGATCTGCGCCAGCTTCGATCAGCTGCTCCACCAACTCGGCGTGGCCCTCGAACGCCGCGACGTGCAGGGTGGTCATGCGGTAGCGATCCCGTGCCTGCAGGCTGAACCCGCGCTCGACCAGCGAGCGCGCCAGCTCCACGTCTCCCCCGGCCGCCGCCGAGTGCAGCAACGAGCCGCCGTTGTCGTTGAGGCTCCCAGGGTCGACGCCGTCCGAGAGCATGAGCCCGACGAACCGGCCGTTTCCCGCCGCCGCCGCGGCGTGCAGTAACCGCCGAGCGCGCTCACCCTCGTGCGGGACCACGGCCCCCGCGGCGATCAGCAGCTCGGTCAACCGATCATGCTTGCCCATCACAGCGAGCGCCAGCGGCGTCGCGCCTTCGTCGCTCACAGCATTCACATCCGCCCCGGCGTGGACCAGCCGCCGCGCCACCTCGTGACTCCCGCTGCGCGCCGCATGGTGCAGTGCCGACATCCCGGCGTTGTCCCTGGCCTCGAGCTGAGCACCGCGCTCGATCAGCAGCCCGACCACATCGGCGTGGCCGTTAATCGATGCGCGATGCAGCGGAGACCAGCCGTATCGATCCCGTGCATCCACAAGCTGCGGGTCGCGATCGAGCAGGACCCGCACTTCTTCGATGTCGCCGCGCGCGGCCGCCTCGTGGATGCCCTGCTGCGGACCGGCGCGACCGAGCGTCGAGGCAGTAGCCGCCATCAGGAGCACCGCGGTCGCCGACCACAGCCGCGCGTCCTGCATCATCTCAGCCCTCAACCGGATGGGAGAAGTGCATCTGGACCATCTTCCACTGCCCATCCCGCTTCTCCAGCACACCCGTCCAGCGCGTGTTCAGCCACGAGGCAGGCTGTCCGCGCCACTCGTTCACATCGTCGAGGATGCAGTAGAACCACGCCACGTCCCCCGATCGGGACAGCGTGATCTGGAGATCTCGGATCTCGTGCCGGATGGCGCGGAAGTCCGGGCTCCTCCAGAACTCCTCCATCCGCTTGAAGTCGCCGATACCCCTGACCACCGCATCCTCCGGGTGGACCTCGAGGTAGGCGGGGTCGTCGGCGATGATGCTGTACAGCAGATCGAAGTCCTTCGTCTTGGCCCACCCGATGGACCCGTCGATCGCCGATTCCACCGCCGCAACCTCAGCCTCTCGGTCGATTGTCGTTCCGGGGGTGCAGCCGGCGACCGTGCCGACCAGCGCGGCCATGAACGTTAGACAGGTCCCTCTGATGTTCCGCAGAGTGTTCATCGTTGTCTTCTCCGTCTCAGTTCTAGGGGCGCGGCAGCCGGGATTGCCACGCCGACTGCGTCGCGCTCTATTCGATCCCCGGGGAAGCTCGTCGTAGCCGGCCTTTGATCACCAGCGAGGCGCACCATGATGCCCGTGACGATGCGTCGCGTAGGTCCTATCGATCGGCTCGCCGTCATCGCGGCGGCCGCGCTCGTCGGTAGCGCCTGCGCCCAGCCAGCGGCCGGGCCGGCGCCCTTAGCTCCGACCGTGGAACGGGCCGCCGGAGCACTGGCGCCGTTCGACCATCTGTTCGACGCGCCGCGCGGCCGGTTCGTCCATGTCTCCTCGTATGACACCACCGGTGGCAACTTGGACCGATTGGAGATCGCCGCGGGCGACAGCGCGGTTCTGCTCGATCATCGGGGCCCGGGCGTCATCCGGCGGATCTGGATCACCGTGTCGAGCCGCGACCCGGACTACCTGCGTCGCATCGCCTTGAAGATGTACTGGGACGGCGAGACGGCGCCGTCGGTGCTCGTCCCACTGGGCGACTTCTTCGGCAACGGCTTCGACAAGCGGCATTACGCGGCGCTACCAGCGGGCGTTTCGAGCGGCGGCTTCTACATCTACCTGCCGATGCCGTTCGGCGAGCGGGCCCGCATCGTGGCCGAGAACGGCACCGGCCGCACCATCGACGCCTTCTACTACAACATAGATCTCGTCGAGCTCGACGCCCTGCCCCCCGATCTGGCGACCTTCCACGCCTGGTGGCATCGCGATCCGCGGACCACGAGCCCGGAGCCGCACCTCATCCTCGATGCTAGGGGGCGCGGACAGTTCGTCGGCCTCTCGCTGAACGCCGAGTCCCACGCCGGGCGGCTATGGTTCCTGGAGGGCGACGAGATCTTCACCATCGACGGTGAGTTCCGCGGCCAGGGTACCGGGACGGAGGATTACTTCAACGGCGGCTGGTACTTCGACCAAGGCGAGTTCGCCGCGCCCTATCACGGCGTGGTCGTGAAGGACGACAGTCTGGCACGCATCGCCGCCTACCGCTGGCACGTGCCCGACCCCATCCCGTTCCACGAGTCGATCCGCGTCGAGCTCGAGCACGGGCACGCCAACCAGGAGGTCGCCGACTACGCCACCGTGGCATACTGGTACCAGGTGGAGCCGCACGCACCGCTGCCGCCGCTCCCCGCGCCCGCCGACCGACGTACGCTGAAAGTCAAGATTCCGCCGGGCGCCGTGCCCGCCGATTCCCTGGCCGTCGAGCCGACGCCGGGCGGCCTCAGCGTCAGCGTGCCTGTGCCACGTGCCGACCTGTACGAGCTCGTCTGGTACCCCGTGGGCGGCTCCGGTCGCGAACCGGTCGCCTACCAGGTGGCAGGCGGCAGCTCCGGCACGCTATCGCTCGAGGCCCCGGACGCGAACACCGTGCTGCAGCCCGTGGCACTCGATACCGTCGCCGCGGCCGATGTCATTATCATAGAGGTCAGCGGCAACGGCGACCTGATGCCCGCGGCGGTTCAAGTGCAGCCGGTGCAGCGCTGGGCGCGGGAGTGGAACGTCGTCGGGCCCTTCCCCAGTCCCCAGGTCCCGGGCACCGAGTACAGCCCCGCCATCGACAGCATCTACGGCCCCGAACTCGACCCCGACCCGGACGCTCAGTACGCGGGGCTCGGCGGCGCGGAAGTCGCTTGGAAGCCAGCCGAAGCAAGCGAGGACGGCCAGGTACGCCTCAACCCGCACTTCAGCCCCAACGATTGGGTCGCCGCCTATGCCCAGGCGTTCCTCTACGCGCCGGACGGGCGCGACGCCGTACTGCTGCTCGGCGCCGACGACGCACACGTCCTCTGGGTCAACGGCCAGCGGGTCTCTGAGCGGTTGGGCCGCCACATCTCGGTCGCCGACGACATCGCGGTCCCCGTGCGGCTGCGCGCCGGCTGGAACCGTGTGCTGATCAAGGTGGCCGACCTGGACGGCGGCTGGGCGTTCCAGCTCCGCGTGGCGGATCCCTCAGGCGAACTGCGCTGGTCGCGGCACCCGTAGATAACTACAGAAAGAGAGAGATCATGAATCCGCGAAAGCTCAGAGCCGTTGCATGCCTGGCGACGCTCGCCGTCCTCTGGAGCGGCGTTCTTACGCAGTCGGCCGCTCAGACCGTACGTCAAGGCGACGAGCGCGTGCTCGAGGACGCTCTCGTCGTGGCGATCGCCATGGGGATACCGGGCCTCTCCGTCGCTATTGGCGTCGGCGACTCCCTAGCCTGGGCCGGCACAGCCGGCTACAACGACATCCTCCGACGCGTGCCCGTGCGGACCGACGACCGATTCGGCGTCGGCAGCATCACCAAGACGTTCGTCGCTACGGTCATCCTGCAGCTCGTCGAGGAAGGCAAGCTCGACCTAGAAAAGACGCCACAGGACTATCTCGACCTCGAGATCGTTCGCGCGGTTCCCAACACCGGCAGCGCGACGCTCCGCCAGCTGCTCAACCACCAGAGCGGGATACCGACCTGGGAATTCCAGGAAGACTGGATCCGGGCGGGACGCGGTGACCGGATGAAGTTGGGATACGTGTGGGGCAAGACCGAGACGCTCGAGTACTGCACCGCCGACCTGCTGCCCGCGACGAACGAGCCCGGTGAGCGATACTCCTACTCGAACACCAATTTCACCCTGCTCGGTCTGATCATCGAAGCCGTCACCGGCAACGACGCGGCGGCCGAGATACGCTCGCGCATCCTCGAGCCGCTCGGACTCGAGGACACGTTCCTCGAGTCGTTCGAGGAGGTCCCCGGCGGCTACGTCCACCACTACCACTACGCGACGCCTCGCTTCCAGGAAGTAGCCGGCGTCCATCGCGGCTTCCCCGAGATCCGTCCCTACCTCGTCGAGTCAACCGCCGCCAACCTCTCACCCGAGTGGACCGCCGGCGGCATCGTCACCTCGGCCGGCGACCTCGTGCGCTGGGCACAGGCGCTGCGCGACGGCGACCTGCTGGGGCCCGCGATGCACCGAGAGATGCTCACCTACTATCCCCCCCGGGAACCGCGCGGCGGCCGCAGCCAGTACCTGCAAGGCATCGCCAGGACCGAGCGCTACTACGACGACTACACCATCCTGGGCCACGGCGGCGGGACGCTCGGCTTCACCGCCGGCATGTATTGGCTCGAGGACACCGATATCGTCGTCGTCTTGCTGACCAACGTGGGCGGGATGCACAGCAGTCTCCGGATGTCACCCATCAGCACGTTCTTCCGTGACGTCTGCCTGCCCGCGGTGATGCGATACCTGGAGCGATAGCCAGCCTCAGCGCTCACCCGGCTGAGCATCGGTTGGCCCTCCCATGAGAGCGTCCCGTGAGCCGGAAAGCCTTGCGCCGCGGCCCGGTCGGAGCAATAATTGTTATTAATAGGCCCCATCTTTCTACCGGTACCGCCGAGCCTCCAGGTCGGCGGTCATATGTTTGCGAGTACTCGTGCGATGAACACTTCTGGCGACGACCGATCTGGGCGCGAGCAGCGCTTCGCGCCGGCCACCGACAAGCCGGTTCTCCTGCTAGTCGCCCACCAGCACTCTCTCCTAGAAGCCCTGGAGAGCGACCTCTCCCGGCGCTTCGGAAACGACTATCGGATTTTGTGCGAGCGGGCGGCCGCCGCGGGACTCGCCAGGCTGAGGGCGCTGGCCGCCCAGTCCCAGCCGGTTGCGCTCCTCATCGCGGACCAGCGGATGCCCGAGATGAGTGGGGTCGACTTCCTGGTGCAGGCGCATGCGCTGGTGCCGTCGGCGAAGCGGATCCTTCTGGTCGAGCGTGACTACACGCAGGCGAATCCCAGCGTGACGGCGATGACGCTGGGCCAGATCGACTACCATCTGGTGAAGCCGTGGATTCCGGAGCAGGGTCTGTACCCGGCGGTCGGCGAGTTCCTGGCGGCGTGGGCCGACGAGCAGGAACCGCGGTTCGAGATGTTCCGTATCGTCGGGCCGAAGTGGAGCGCGCGGGCGCACCAGATGCGGGACCTGCTCACGCGGATGGGCATGCCGTACGGTTTCTACGACGACGATTCCGAGACGGGCCGCCGGCTGCTCGGCGAGGCCGGCCAGAACGGCAGGCGCCTGCCTGTCGTCGTGCGTCACGATGGACGCGTGCTGGTGGACCCGTCGGACGCCGAGCTCATCGAGGCCTTCGGCGGGGGCACACGTCTGGGCAGGGAGGTTTACGATCTGGCGATCATCGGGGCCGGGCCGGCCGGGCTCGCCGCTGCGGTTTACGCATCCTCCGAGGGGCTGAGCACGGTGGTCCTGGAGAGGGAAATCTCCGGAGGTCAGGCCGGCACGAGCTCGCGCATCCGCAACTTCCCCGGCTTCACCTGGGGGATCGGCGGCCAGGAGTTCGCCAACCGTGCGTGCGAGCAGGCGTGGCTGTTCGGGGCCAACATGGTGTTCGCGACGGAGGCCACACAGCTGCGCGCCTCCGGGGCGCAGCGTCTGATCCGGGTGGCCGACGGCCAGGAGGTCGCTGCCCGCGCGGTCATCCTGGCGACCGGCGTGTCGTGGCGACGCCTGGGCGTTCCGCGCCTTGAGGCGCTGATCGGGGCCGGCGTCTTCTACGGAGCGGGCGGTAGCGAGGCGCGGGCCATGAAGGGCCGGGACGTCTGCGTCGTCGGCGCCGGCAACTCCGCCGGCCAGGCAGCGACCCACCTCGCCAAATACGCGAACTCGGTGACGATGCTGGTCCGCGGCGACACGCTCGCCACGAGCATGTCAGAGTATCTGATCACGGAGCTCCGACAACTGCCCAACGTTACGGTGCGCCTGGGCGTCGAGGTGATCGATGGAGAGGGGAACGGACACCTGGAAGCGCTCACGATTCGGGACCGGAAAGCCGGCACGACCGAGCGGACGACCACCTCCGCCCTCTTCCTACTCATCGGGGCCGACCCGCACACCGACTGGCTAACTGGCTGCGTCGAGCGCGACCGAAAGGGCTACATTCTGACCGGCACCGACCTCATCCGCGAGGGGCGACTCCCCGCCGGCTGGCCGCTGAGCCGGCCGCCGTTCCATCTCGAGACCAGCCTGCCCGGCGTCTTCGCCGCCGGTGATGTCCGCTACGGGTCCGTCAAGCGCGTCGCCTCGGCCGTCGGCGAGGGTGCCAACGCCGTGCAGCTCCTCCACCAGTACCTCGCCGAGCCGCTAGTAGACAGTGACCCGGCTACGTGATACTGATTCGGAGCCACCGCCGCTCCGCCTCCGCGAGGACGAACGCAGGACTAAGACGCTACTCTCGAGCCGACTTCATGTGAGGCGGCGCTTAGCCCCTGCCGGACCAGCCTCGCGCCCAGGCTCCAGATAGCGTACTATGTAGGAGAATCTTGAAGGACCGGCTTGATACCTTCAAGCCGACGACAGACCGGAAGAGACGTTTCGATTGCCACTCCCACCTACTGGTGCTTCGGCGTCGTTTCTCGCCTCTCGTCGGTGCCAGGGGGTCTCTTTCAATGAAGCCGACCGGTTACGACCCGTATTACCGTTTTGCTGCGGCGCTGATCGCCAGCGCGATCAAAGCCGCGCGAAAGATCGAGCAGCCGTGCGGCCACGACACTCAGGTGAGCGCTTTGAGGGCTATCGCGTGGCTGGCGTGGCCCGGAGCTGGGAACCAGTGGTTCGAGATGGCAGGCTTCGAACAGGTGGCGCTCCTGGAGCGTCTTCCCCTGGACCGCTGGGTCGAGCGGGGGCGCGAGCTGTTGGCGTCCAACCCACAGCTCAAGAAGGCCATGACCTGACGCGAGCCCGATCGGAGCCAACGATGGCTCTGCCGTCGGCTAATGGCGGCCCAGTTTTTCCTGGTCGCCCAAAGGCCGGTCCGACGAGAGTCCGGCAAGCTTCTAGTTCCTAACCATCACAGCACGAGGGACTCCAGAGTGAATATCTACGTGGGAAATCTGTCTCGCGACGTCACCGAAGAAGACTTGCGAGAAGCTTTTGAAGCCTTCGGACAGGTCGCGACCGTGAACATCATAACGGACAAGTTCAGCGGCGAGCCAAGAGGATTCGCATTTGTGGAGATGCCCACTAAGGCCGAAGCCGAGTCCGCGATCAGCGAGCTGAACGGGAAGGAGTTGAAGGGACAAGAGCTCAACGTTGACGAGGCTCGCCCCCGCTCCGAAGGGCGCCGAGGCGGCGGCCGCGGTGGCGGCGGCCGCGGCGGTGGCGGCCGCGGTGGTGGCGGCCGTGGCGGTGGCGGCCGCGGTGGTGGCGGCCGCGGCGGTGGGGGCGGCCGAGGCGGCGGCGGTTACGGTGGAGGAGGCCGCGGCGGCGGTTACGGTGGAGGAGGCCGCGGCGGCGGGCGGCGGTCCTGGTGAGCAGCGACACGCCGAGCCCGCACGCACCGGTCAGGCTGACCTCTCGAGGAGAGAGGGGCAGCCCAGAAGAGGCGGCTGCCCCACTTGTGCCTAGTGCAAGTCTACCGTGACCGAGACCGACGTATAGTAGTACGGCGAACTCACTCGGCAGAGAGAACCCGCACCGGATCCACGCGCGTCGCTCGCAGGGCCGGGACCAGCATGGCCAGGGCGGCCACCGCAGTGAGCACCGCCGGGACTGCAGCGAAGACCATCGGATCACTGGCGCTCACCCCGAAGAGCATCGATTCCAAGAGCCGGGTCAGCGCCAGTGCGCCGCCGAGCCCGACGATGACACCGGCGACCACCAGGGGGACGCCATCCCAGAAGACGAGCCTCAGAATACTGCTCTGCTGCGCGCCCAACGCCATCCTCATCGCCATCTCCCGGGACCGTTGAGCCACAGTGTACGAGATGACGCCGTAGAGACCGACGACCGCGAGGAGTAGCGCTGTCAACCCGAAGGAGGTGAGCAGCGTGGTCCGAAAGCGCGGGGTCGCGATGTCCTCGCCGACGATCTGTTCGAGCGTCCGGGCCCCCTCCACCGGCATGTCCGGATCCACCGTCTGGATCTCGGTCCGCACCGCCCGAACCAGAGAGAGGGGCGGCACCGACGCCTTGATCACGAAGCTGACGTCTCTGTTGGAATGCTGGTCGAAGGGGAGGTAGACTTGCGGCATCGAGGTCTGCCCGACCTGGTAATGCTGCACATCCGCCGCGACGCCCACGATCTCCCACCACGGGCCATCGCCGCCGAAATTGATGCGCCTCCCCAGCGGGCTTTCACCCGGGAAGTGGTCACGCACGAAGGACTCGCTCACGACCGTCACTAGTACGCTGCCCACCCGATCGCCCGGCCCGAACTCGCGCCCCACCCTCAGCGGGATCCCCATGGTCTCGAAGTAGCCCGCGCTCACCCGGTAGTGGAGCGCCGGGATGTACTCATCCGGACTGGCCGGCGGCCGTCCTTCGATCTGCAGACTCCAGATCGCGTCCTGGCCGCTCACCGGGATGAGATTGGTGACCGCCACCGATTCGACCCCGGGAATCGCGGCAAGGCGCTCGAGGGCTGCCTCCCCATAGGCGCGGGCATCTTCCTCCGTCGGGTACCTCGACTCGGGAAGCGGCGTGGCCAGCGCCAGCCGGCCGTCCGTCTCGAACCCCGGATCCTCGCTCTGCAGAGCGAGGAAACTGCGGATCAACAAACCCGACCCGACCAACAAGACCACGGCGAGGCCCACCTCGACGACGACCAGTCCGCCTCGCAGTCGGCGCAGTGCGGGATCGGCGCTGACGCTGCGACCGGCCCTGCGTAACGCCGCGCCCAGTTCGGCGCCCGCCACGCTGAGCGCCGGGAAGGTTCCGAACAGAAGGCCCGACGCCAGAGACAGACCCGCGGTGAATAACAGCACCGTGCCGTTGACGTCGATCTCCTGCATCCGCGGCAGTATCTGGGGCCAACCGACGAACAGGCCTTTCAGACACGCGCTGGCCATGAGAGCGCCCAGGACGCCGCCGAACACGGCGAGCAACAGACTCTCGACAAGAAGCTGCCGGACGATGCGTGCCCGGCCCGCACCGAGCGCAGCGCGGATCGCCATCTCCTGGCTTCGGCCGCTGCCACGCGCCAGGCTCATCTGAGCCACATTGACGCAGGCGATGAGCAGCACCAGCCCGACGCTCGCCAACAACATGAGAAGCTGAGGCCGCGTCTCTCCCAGCAGCACGTCGTCGAGCTGCCGCACCGAAACTCCCCAGCCGGTGTTGGTATCGGGGTACTCGGCCTCGAGCGCCGCCGCCACAGCCGAGAGGTCGGCCTGCGCCTCCGCCGCCGTCACACCCGATCTCGTGCGGCCGAGACCGTACAGGAAATGACCGCCCCGTCCCCACCACCACTCGGGTCGGAGCGGCAGCAGCACATCCGTGCCGCGGCGGCTGAATGGGTGCCGCCACCCCTGGGGCAAGACCCCGATAATCGTGTGCGGCTCCCCGTCCAAGACCATGCTCCTCCCAAGGACCTCCGGGTCACCGCCGAACGACTCCTGCCAGAGCCCGTAGTCCAATAGCACCACACCTTCCCGATTCGGGCTCATGTCCTCTTCAGCAAAACCCCGCCCCACCACCGGCTCACCGCCCAGGATCCGCAGGTAATCCTCGGAGACCTCGTAGCCCGCCAACCTCCGGGGCCGCTCGCCGCCGGTGTACGTCACGCTCCTCGACCGATACGCAGCCATCAGCTCCAGCGAGCGGTTCTCTTGCTGCCAATCCCGGAAGTTGAACGGAGCGATGGTGAACGAGCTCCAGCCCCGGGAGAGGTTATTCTCCCTCAGATACACGATGCGCTCGGCCTCGGGATACGGGAGCGGCTTCAACAGCACGCCGTTCACCACGCTGAACAGCGCCGTATTGGCCCCGATCCCCACAGTCATCGTGATCAGCGCCACGGTCGTGAAGCCCGGACTCCTGGCCATCATTCGCAGCCCGAAGCGGACGTCTCGCGCCAGTTCCTGTAACATGCTGTCTCCTCTCCGCGTCGCTGACCCCGGAACCTTTCGGCGTGGCCCGACGCGCAGCTGAAGCGCACCCGCAACCTCCCACAGCCACGAGCGGCGCCGACCCCGAGCAGCCGACTCCTCCAGGTCGCCAAGCAAGTACTCTCTCTCGTCGCGCGGCACCAGCAGGCCGACGAGCAGGCGGACCACTCGCGGTAGGCGACGGGTACCCATCACGGCATCTCCATCTCGAGCTTCAGCCCCTCGGCCAAACGCCGCAGGTCAGCCAGCGAGCGTTGGATGGTCGCGAGTCCGGAAGATGTGACCTGGTACAGCTTCTTGCGGCGGCCACCCCGCTCCGCCGTCGGCTCGCTCGTGCGCGAGCACAGGTGCCCCTTCGCCTCGAGCCGCCCTAGCGTCTTGTAGACGGTCCCCAGGCTGAGAGCCCGCGAGGTCTCCCGCTCCAGCTCTTCCCGGACGGTGACCCCATAGGCGCCGGCGCCGAGCCGCAGCACGGCCAGCATCACCAGCAGCTCGAATTCACCAGTGTGGCGCATCGGACTCCCGAGGTTATTTCTCCGGCATCGTCAGGGTTACCACCGGGATTAGACGCCGAAAAGGCCTGAAGGGTTGGAAGAGCACCACGGTCAGCGGCCTTCGTCGAGCGCTCACCCGTGGCGCTGGGCCTCACCGCTGAGCCGCAATCCTCGCCGCACTGGCCAGTCTGTTTCGAGGTGGCCCAGGACGGTGTTAAGCTCCCCTTCAGGCCTAGCGTGGTTGGTCGTGCCGGTGGGCGGCTTTATACTGGCCAACGACGCTTTTGCACCACCGAGAGTGCACTGTGACACTACGCGCCGACGTGCTGGAGTTCTCTCGCGCTCTGCGCCGCGAGATCCATGTGCTCGCCGACCGGCCAGAGCTCACCTGGCAGCAGCTCCACAACCGGTTGCAGTGGGTGGGGGGTGAGTTCGGTGCGTACGTCGCGCGGCAGCGCGAGCGACGAGTCACAAGCGGACGACCGTGGATGAGGACACGGATACCGCCCGGCGACGCAGATGCCTTCGTGGGGGCGCTCGCGCCGGTGCGCCGGCGTGGCCTTACGATCGCCCCGGACAGCGACTACATCATCGAGGGACGGTGCGCCTTCGCACCCGACGGTTCCTTTGCGGTCTCAGCTTCGCCCCTGACGATATGGGATCCCAAGGGGTTCGTGCGGGCCATCTGCGCGTGCCGAGAAGACGACGCCGGCGCGGTCCTTGTGTGGGGACCCGACTGGACCCTGCGGGCCGTCTGCCGGGGCCACGACGATGCAGTTAGCGCCTTGGCGGTTGCCCCCGACGGCTCGTATATCGTCTCGGCCAGCGACGACCGCACGCTGCGGATCTGGGAGCCCGACGGGACGATGCGCGCCGTCTGCAGAGGCCACGAGAACGCAGCGAGCGTTTTGGCGGTTGCCCCCGACGGCTCCTACATCGTCTCGGCCAGCTTGCGGGACCTGATGCTGCGGGTTTGGAAACCAGACGGGACTCAGCGGGCCGTCTGCCGGGGCCACACCGAGTCGTGCCCGATGCATGTACCGTCGGGGACGGGGGTCACCGCCTGCGTGATCGCCCCCGATGGCTCGTACATCGTTTCGGCCAGCGACGACCGCACGCTGCGGATCTGGGAACCCGACGGGGAGGAGCGGGCCGTCTGCAAAGGTCACGGCATCGAATTCGACGGGCAACGGCGGATTCCGACGGCACCGGACCTGCCGGTGGGCAGGGTCACCGCTTGCGCAATCGCCCCCGATGGCTCGTACATCGTCTCGGCCGGCGACGACCGTACGCTCCGGGTCTGGGATCCCGATGGGGAGGAGCGGGCTGTCTGCAGGGGCCACGAGGACCCAGTCAACGCCTGCGCGATTGCCCCCGACGCCTCGTACATTGTCTCGGCCAGCGACGACCGTACGCTCCGGGTCTGGGATCCCGATGGGACGGAGACTGCTGTCTTGCCGGGTCACGGCGGCGCGGTCACTTCCTGTGCGATTGCCCCCGACGGCTCGTACATCCTTTCGGCCAGCGTGGACGGCACGGCCCGGGTCTGGGAGCCCGACCGGGCAAGGCCGGACGTCCGGTCGACCCATAAGGACGTGGTAACCGCCTGCGCGATTGCCCCCGACGGCTCCTTCGTGGTCTCGGCCGGCGAGGACTGGACCCTCCAGATCTGGGAACCCGACGGGACAACGCGGGCCCACAAGAAGTTCTCTCTTCCGTTCCACGAGAGGGGTGTCCTAACGTGCGCCATCGCCCCAGACAGCTCGTTCGTCGCTTCGGGTACGGCGGAACCCCCATGCTGGCTGAACATCTATGAACCGGACGGGACGAAACGGGCCGTCTGCGAGGGCCATCCGTCAGATGTCCTTACCTGTGCGATTGCCCCCGACTCCTCGTACATCGTCTCGGCCAGCTACATCGACGTCAGAGTTTGGGGGCCCAACGGAGGAGAGCGGGCCGTCCGCAGAGGTTACGTGTTAGGCGCGATCGCGCCCGACAGCTCCTACATCGTCTTGATATCCTGGTATCACAGTAACGACCACGTCATGCTCGTCTGGGAATCCGACGGGACCGAGCGGGGCGTCTGCAGGGGCCACGAGGACGTGGTGACTGCCTGCGCGATTGCTCCCGACGCCTCCTTCGTGGTCTCGGCAAGTAAGGATCGAACGCTGCGGGTCTGGGATCCCGACGGGTCCGAGCGGGCCGGCTGTAGGGGGCATGAGGACGCGGTGAGTGCCTGCACGATTGCTCCTGATGGCTCGTACTTCGTTTCGGCCAGCGACGACCGCACACTGCGGGTCTGGGATCCCGACGGGACTGAGCGGGCCGTCTGCCACGGCCACCAGGACGTGGTGACTACGTGCGCGATTGCTCCCGATGGCTCATACTTCGTCTCAACCAGCGACGACTGCACGCTGCGGGCTTGGGATCCCGACGGGACCGAGCGGGCCGTCTGCAAGGGCCATGAGGACGTGGTGACCGCCTGCGCGATTGCCCCTGACAGCTCCTTCGTAGTCTCGGCGAGCAAAGACGGGACGCTCCGGGTCTGGAAGGTGAAGGAGGGGCCTGCCCCCGTCGCCATGATCCCGTTGCCCGCTGGCCTGACCTGTCTCGCTCTTCATTCTGCCGAACACCTCGCCGTGTGCGGAGACGAGGCTGGTGGGGTGCAGATTCTGGAGTTGCTCAGGCTCAAGTAGGGGGAAAGGGCGTTCAACCGCTGCTTCAGGCACCTCACCTAGATTATGAGCGCGCCGAATCTCGAGCAGCCCCGCTGGGGCTGGATCTGATCATCCTGTCGTACACTAACCCTGCGGAGGGATCAGCGCTCTCTCCGCCGCTCCACACGGCGTCCAGGTCAGCCGTCGGCTTCGCCTCGATGACTTCCTCCCGTGTCATCCCACGGTCGATCAGAGCCTGCACGTGGTCCCGTACCGTCGTAAGCATGTCCCGGTAGCGCAGCAGATCCTCACGATCGGCCAGCGGGCCATGCCCCGAAATGAACAGCGTACTCCGCCTAGGGTGCGCCAAGGTTCGTCCACGGCGCGGATTATCCTCCCGATGTGCCCATCGAAATCCACGTCGATAAACGGGTAGTTGTCATTCAGGATGTCGCCCATGTGAATCACATCCGCGTCCCGAAAGGGAACGATCACGTCTCCGTTGCTGTGGGTGTTGGGCGCGTGCACGACATAGATCAGATCCTGGTTCCAGCTCAGGTTGATGCGGTTTTTGAAGGTGAGGCGCGGGCGAGCTCGCTCCGGGGCGGCTGGAACGAGACGATCCCTCAGATGCGCCATCACCTGATCCTGGGAGAGGAGTCTCAAGACATTCTCGTGAGCCACGACGAGGGCCCCCGCCGCCGCCAAGGTCTCGTTCCCACCCGTATGCTCGGAATGCCAGTGGGTGTTGACGACGTATCGAAGGGCGGGGTTCACCGACTCGCGCCGACAGAGTTCCCGGATCAGGGCCAGCAGCCGCTCGCTCGGCTCGGATAGACCGGCGTCGACTACGTCACCGTCAGCGGCCGAAGCGCGGCTCCCGCTTCTCGACGAACGCGGTGAGGCCCTCATCGAAATCGGCGGACGCCGCGTTCTCCACCTGAGCCAGCCGTTCCGCCTCGATCTGGGAGGCCAGGTCGAGCTGGTAGGCGCTGTCGAGCAGCGCCTTCGCTCGCGCCATCCCGGCGGCCGGGCCGCTCGCCAGCCTGAGCGCGGTCTCTCTGACCCTGGCCTCGAACTCCTCCTCCGGAACCACCCAGTTGATCAGCCCCCAGGCCTGGGCGGTGGCCGCGTCCAGCTCGGTGGGCAGCAACGTCAGCTCGCAGGCACGCGCGTATCCGACGAGACGTGGTAGGAACCAGGTACCTCCTCCGTCCGGCGACAGACCGAGCTTGACGAATGCCTGCGCGAACCGTGTCTTCTCGGCCGCCATCGTGAGGTCGCAGGCCAGCATCACGTTGAACGCCACGCCAGCGACGGCTCCGTGCACGGCGGTGAGCACCGGCTTCGGTGTCCGGCGCAGACCCAACACGATCTCCCCGAACGCCGACAGCGGTTCACGGAAGTAGGCGGCCCGGTCCTCGCCACCCCGTACACAGCTCAGCATCTCCCGTATGTCCCCGCCGGCCGAGAAGACTCTCCCATGGCCACGGATCACCACCGCGCGGACGCCGTCGTCCTGACCGAACTCGTCCAGCGTGGCCAGGAACCGGCGAGCCAGGGCCAGGTTGAATGCATTCAGCACCTCGGGGCGATTGAGACTGATCGTGCCGATGCGGTCCTCGATGGAAGAGAGAATGACGCTGTCGGACGTACCGGTCGGAGTCATTGCAGCTCGGCCTTCTCTGGAGTTTTGTCTTGGAATCATGCCAACGGCGCGACACACACTACGTCAGAGAACTCCACCTTGTTTCCAACAAGCCGGCTTGTCTGCCCGCTTCCTTTCAGCCTTCGCGTTAGAACTGACTCAGCAGGGTGTAGGCGACGCTGGCCAGGGTGACGAGCAGCGCGACGCCGAGGACGAAGTTCCAGCGCAGCGCGCTCGGGCCGCGCGGCCGGTCGTCGCCCAGGAAGCGGCTGCTGTTATGGAGCAGGAACCACCCGATGTAGGCGATGGGCAGCATTATGAGACCGACGGTGAAGGCGGGGAGCGCGACCCAGGTTCCCATCGAGGTCCAGAGGATCACGCCGAGAAAGGCGGGCGCCGGCAGCAGACAGCTCAAGCGATAGCGCCAGCCGGTCGGCTCGACCTCGAGCAGCTCGCAGAGCGCGAACCCGGCCACCAGCATCTGCAGCGTGATGGTCGAGAGCGCCATCCCCAGGATCCCCAACCCGAAGACGAAGCGACCGAACGTCGGGCCGACCCCGGCCGAGCCGATGAGCACGCCGACGTTCGCCGGCAGGATCTGCTCGGGCGCGAACTCGGTGCCGTGGATCGTGCAGGCGCAGGCGATGACGATCAACGACGTGACGATCACGTAGGGGAGCAGCATGCCGGTGATCAGATCGAAGCGGGCCAGCCCGCGGTGCTCGCGGCCCCAACCACGCGCCAGCAGCGTATAGCCGAACAGGAAGGTCATGTTGATCCCGACCGCGGCGCCGAACGCGCCCGCGACCTTCGTCACCCCGGCCGCATCGGACGGGATCGATAGAGGCAGGTACCCGCCGAGCAGCGCGCCCCAATCGAGCCGACCCGCCACGCCGCTCCGTGCCACGACAGCGAAGAAGGCGACGATGACGATCCCGACCAGCACCTTCAGCGTGCGCTCGTAGAGGCGGATCCCGGCGATGCCCCGGCCGTAGTTCCAGGTTATGAGCGTCGATACCACGAGGATCACCAGGCCAAGTCCGACCAGGAACGCCGTCCGTGCACCGCCCGTCGGCACCCAACCGGTCGCCAACGCGACCATATCCTCCGTGACACCGGCGGCCAGCGCGTACTGCGGTAGGTGGAAGACGAATGTGGCGATCAGCGTCGCGATCGCCCACGCCCAGGCCAGACCCGGGTGGACGAAGCGGCGCATCGCCTCGAAAGGCCGGACGCCGGTGGAAAGCGTCTGGTGGGAAGCCGCCATCAGCATCGCGATCCCCACCACCATCGCCAGCGGCTGGACCCAGAGGAGCGAGTAACCGTGGTGGGCGCCGAGATAAAGCGAGGCGACGGCGCTACCGCTGCCCAGCGTGAAGGCGCTCTGCAGCCACCCCGGTCCGGTCAGCCGCAGATAGCCCCACCAGCGCCGCCCTCGGCTCGCCGCCGCCAGCCGCTGCAGCGTCGCCCGCTCCTCCGCCAGGGCGGCGGGATCGGCGACGCCTACCGCCGGCAGTCCGCGCGGCGACTCGGCAGGACTCAGCAGCTTACCGCGCCGTCGCTGTAGCCGGGACGGGCCCAGCAGAGTGCGTGGGGGCCGGCCAGCGCGGCGAGGCGCGACTCCAGGTGCCGGCGCTCGGGCGCGGTCATACCGGCGTCGGCGGCCCCGGTGAGTGCGCGGACGATCTCGACGTTCTGCTCGAGGGTGGCCATCCCATGGTGGCCGACCAGGGCGCTGGCTACGCCCTGCTGCGACAGCGCATATCGCAGCAACTCGTCCGGCGTCGCCGACTCTCCCACGATGTCCCGCATCACCTTCATCGCGAGGACGCCCACGCGTTTCGCGCGGGCGGCGGGCAGTACTTCGCTGACGTACCCGCCGTACCCGGTGGGATTCATGGCCAGCAAGGCGACGTCAAACTCGAGCTTCTCGATGGCCTCTCGACTGCGCTCGGCGCTGTCCATGCTGGAGAAGCCGATGAAGCGGACCGATCCCTCTTCCTTCAGTCGGCGCATCTCCGCGTAGACGCCGCGCTCCAGCGCCGCGATATCGTCCGTCGGGACGACGCTGTGGATCATCAGGACATCGACGTAGTCGGTCTTCATGCGCTGCAGGCTCCGCTCGAATTCCCACAGCGCGCCTGCCGGCTCGCGCGAGTCGAACTTGGTTGCGATGAACAACCGGTCGCGGATGGGAGAGAGGACTTCACCGAACCGCTCCTCGCTGCTCATGCCCGCTTCCCATTGGTAGCTCGAGCTGGTGTCGAAGTAGTTCACACCCAGCCCGACCGCCCGCTCCAGCATCGGCTCCCAGGTGCCGTCCTCGTTCAGCAGGAATTGGGAGCCGCCGCCGAACGCGAGTGTCGAGATCTCCAGCCCGGTGGCGCCGAGCGTTCGGGTGGGAAGCGCGGAGCTGCCGTTCGAGCAGCCGCCGATCGCGCCGGCGGCCGAGGCCGCTGCCAGCCCCGCGGCCGATATCTGAATGAACTCGCGCCTCGACATGTTCTTGTCTGGTGCCATCTCGCTCAGCCCCCTATTGTGCCGGTGTGGTCGGGTTCGCCCGGCAATATAGCCCGCGCGGCCGCCTGCGGAGAAGATGGGTGCCTCCACACGGAATGAGGTGTGTGACGATGGACAGAACCCCTGGCATCGCTGGAGCGGTGGCCTGCTTGATGGCGGCAGTGCTGGCCGGCTGCGGCGAACCGGCCCCTGAAACGGACTTGACGCCCAGCCAGCGGTCGGCGATCGAGGCGGCGATTCCCGACGGACCGATCGTCCCACCGACTGAAGCGCGCTCGCTTCTCATCTTCAATCTCTGTAAGGGCTACGAGCACGAGAGCATCCCCTGGGCGGACTTCACGATCACCCGGATCGGTGAAGAAACAGGAGCCTACACCGCGGTGGTGAGCAGCGATACCACGATGTTCCGGCCCGAGCAGCTCGCGCGCTTCGACGCCGTGCTGTTCAACAACAACACGGGCGAGCCGTTCACCGACCCGGTGCTGCGGGCCAGCCTGCTCGGGTTTGTCCGCGAGGGCGGCGGCGTGATCGGCCTGCACGCCGCGACCGATTGCTTCTTCGAGTGGCCGGAGTTCGGGGAGATGATGGGCGCCTACTTCGTGAACCATCCCTGGAACGAGGAGGTCACCCTGCGGATCGAGGAGCCCGATCACCCGATCACGGCGGCGTTCGATTCCTCCAGCTACGTCGTGGCCGACGAGATCTATCAGTTCCGTGACCCGTACTCGCGCGACCGTTTGCGGGTGCTCATCTCACTCGATACGGCGCATCTCGATCTGGAGCGCGAGGGTGTCCAGCGTGCGGACCGCGATTTCGCCGTCAGTTGGGTCCGCGAGGAGGGCACCGGGCGTGTCTTCTACTCCTCGCTCGGCCACCGGTTCGAGATCTTCACCGATCCTACTGTCCTCCGCCACTGGCTGGCCGGCATCCAGTATGCGCTCGGCGATCTCGAGGCGGACGCGACACCGAGGAGCCGGCCGCGATAGAAAACTCCCCGCAACGCCAACCTACCGGGGCGCTCGGTCCATCCTGATCGCCGAGTCGAAGTCGAGGTAGTGGCGGTAGTAGCGGTTCTCCATCCAGAGCAGCGTCGGCGATGAGCCGCCGTGCTCCCTGACCACGAAGGGCCGGACGTTGTCGTTCGCCGAGCCTGCGGTGATCGGCCGCGAGCGCCAGCTCGTCCCGCCATCGATAGTCCGCCAGCGCTCGATCTCGAACACGCCCGCCACGGGGCGCGACAGGTAGACGGCCGCCGGATCCTGGTGATCGAGCACGATCCCGCCCGAGTAGTGGGGCTCGGGCTCGACGGCGCCCTCCGGCGTCTGCGGGAACCAGCTGCCAGCCGCCGTGATCTGGCTGTCCAGCCAACCATCGCCGGTCCAGCGCGCGTAGTGATACCGGTGGTCCGATTCGTCCGGCAGACGGGTGTACACGATGACCGGGTTCCCCTCCCCGTCGGCGGCCACATCCCAGATCCAGGCCCTGACGCCGGTGACCCGGCCGTCGTACACGAGATCGGCGCGCCCGTGGCTCAGCGGAAGGTCGGCCATCGTGCCGATCACCGAGCCGTCGGCGCGAGTGAACTGACCGTCCCGGTAGCGGACGTAGTAGATGCTGTTCTGTGGCTCGTTGCGCGGGTGGCCGTCCGTGAACGCGAAGTGGATCGCGTCGCGCCCGTTCGACGCGATCTTCACGTACGGGCGCACGACGGTCGCCTCGTCCGATTGGATCAAAGTGCGGGCGGGCGACCAGGTGACCAGGTCGTCGGTGTAGCTGAAGCTCGGCTTGAAGTTGCCGCCCCGCCAAAACAGGTAGATGCGTCCTCCCTCGTCGGCCAGGCGGACCGGGTTCGGATAGGTGTATCCCCGCGGGCCCTCGGTATTCGAGCCGATCTCGTATCGCTCGCTCCAGCCGGTGACGTCCTCGGGTTGCTGTGAGAGTCGGTAGTACATCGCGTCGCTGACCGCTGACCCGTGCGACGTATAGAACACCACGACCGTGCCGTCCGGCAGAACCAGGAGCGACGGGTTGGCGTGATCGTCGCGGTTGAAAGCCGGCTGCACGGTGTGCTGGGCCCGCTCCCCGGTCCCGAGGTCGAGGCCCGCAACGACAATGCTACCCGCCGAGTCGACCCAGCCGGCATAGACCCGGTCATGGACACCCTGGAATCGCACGGCGCGCGGGTCGCCGAACCAGCACCAGGCGCCGCTCGCGGCGAGCTCGGGGTACTCCTCCGCCGCTCGGGGCGCCCGCGGCTCGCAGCCACCGAGCGCGGCGGCGACCGCGATGAGAGCGAAGCAGGCAAGTGCCCGGCCGGTATCTCGTCCTGCAGCTTGTAGTTCTCGCATCGGCGCCTCCATTGCATAGCTAACTTTCACGCCGGGCCCACCTCCGACAAGTCACCCCCAGACCCGGGAGCGGGCAGGCCGGCCTGCAGGCATTCAGCACAGATTGCGACCAGTGTAAGCCGCTCCTACAATCACTCTGCGCAACCCCGTGGGAGATCGGGTTCCTCGAACGGGCCACGAGCGCACAGTCGGGAGGTGTAAGTGAGAATCGGCGGAATCGATCTGTTCATCGTTGTCGCATATCTCGTCGCGATTCCCATCTTCGGCATCTATTTCAAGAAGTACGTGAAGACCGAGGAGGATTACTTCCTCGCCGGGCGCATGCTGCCGTGGTGGGTCATCAGCATGTCCATCATCGGCACCAACATCGGCGCTTACGACTACATGGGCGCTGCCGGCGGCGCCTACCGCTTCGGAATCGCACA